>Ga0187886_1000343_pt1 | contig 58812 bp, 46 predicted proteins | sample June2016WEW_20_1_FD_133001 | JGI IMG/M metagenome (GOLD analysis project Ga0187886, IMG submission 133001) | Peatland microbial communities from SPRUCE experiment site at the Marcell Experimental Forest, Minnesota, USA - June2016WEW_20_150 | ecosystem: Environmental > Terrestrial > Soil >... | reverse complement strand
TAATTTGGTTTTCACGAAGGGATGGTCGATGGCCACAGGACCGGTTGCAGAAACCGTAACATCGTACCAGATACCCATCCCCCTGTCGGGCGTAGCAGGGTTCCAGTCGACCCAGGTGATGGTAAGGTCCATACCTACAGGGGGATAGATCTCCAGCGCGAGGCAATTCTTCTGCCCGGCTTTTGCATATTGCGCGATATCGAAGGAATACAGACGGTATGCACCCTCCATTTGGGTGGAATCGGCCACCTTATACCCGTTTACCCACAGATTAGAACGGTAATTCACGCCATGGAACTTCAGCCACACATGCTTGCCTGCATAATCGGAGGGAAGATCGAACTCTGTGCGGTACCACCATGACGAACTGAAGGGGTCACCTTCGGGGGAGTCCCACTTACGCATGCCAGGCAGTTCCATAAGGTTATTTCCGTAATATGGATCAGGGTACACATTATTTTTTACGAGCGCGGCAAGCACAGTCGAGGGTACCGAGGTAGGATACCAGTCCTTCACGTCATAACCGGGTTGGGATATCACTTTGCCGTCATCCACGATATGCACCTTCGGCATTAATTGGCCTTCAGCTTGATTGGTAGATGACCGGATATACCAATGGTCGCGCAGAACAATACAGCTTCCTGAAGATGTTTGCGCGAAAACATTCAATGACAGGAAAACTGATAGTAGTAATAATAATGAAAGAACACGTGTTTTCATAAGTGCAGTGCATTTGTTTTTAGGCAATTTTTGAAGAGCGTGAGTTTGTGTTGACTATTTATTTGTAGTTTATCCACAATCATTTGCGTTCAATTTAGGCTAAATTTTGAAATGACGACTGACACGGATTCGACTTGCCCCGCTTTAACTGTCCATGTCAAACGGTAGTCTTTCGCGTCAGGCTGGCCGGAGACAGCTCCGGACTCGACGCCGAGCCTCCACATCACACCATTGGTGTCTGCGGCTTCTGCGCCGTCGTGCATATCCAACCGAACTTCATGTTTCGCCCGGGAATCGTGAACAAACGGATGCATATCAGCGGTCCGGAAGCGTCCCGGGTCGACCCGATCGACTTGTTGTGTAAATGCGGTTGATACAATCAGACATAAACCGAGTATTAGAAATTTGCCAAACACCTGTATATTTCTCATATAAAGAATTAACTCAAAAATTCGACTTCATCGTCTCTTCATATCATTTTCCATGATATCTTTCAAATTGTTCACAGGTCGGTCTAAATCATAGGGGATTGGTTTCCTGCTGAATTGCTGGAAATAAAGCAGGCAGCCATCTTTCCATACCTGTGCATTGATACTTTGAGTGCGCAGCTTACTTTGAACAAGGGTAAATCGTTCTTTATCTACATAAGGTTCTGTCTTGTCCCAGGTCTTTTGAAACTCCCGAACCTGCTGCAGTCCAATCTCATAATGGTAACAGATATCATCCCATAAAGTACGCCCGTTCTTCATTTTATAATCCCACGGAAGATGATGGAACCACAACAAGTAAATTTCCGGACAGGTATTCAAATCTGAAAACCGGGAATTGAGCGGCTCATGGTACTGGTTTACTGCATTGCTGCCTGATTGGGTACGATCAAACCCGAGTCCAAGGGTGTCGGCCTTGTGATAGTATGGAGGAGTCCAATCAGGTCGTAAGCCTTTTGGTGCATACCAGGGACCAGGACCATAATGATGATCTCCTGCAAAAATATGATGAAGTCCCAGCGGCATCATATAGTTTACAGCTGCTTCCCTGCTCTCGAGCATCATTTTCTTAACAGGATTCAGAAAATTCTCTGTCCAGCCATTTGAGAAATCAGCATGACCAGTGTTTCCTGAAGTGAATTGAGAAAACGTGAGTTTAATCCATTCATCAGCAATTTGTTCGCTTGTCAAATTATTGTTCCATGCCAGACGGCCAAAAGCATACCAGTTTGCCTGAGCAAAAAGGTGCCCGCACCAGTTCGTATCCAATCCTATATTTGACACACCTGCAATTGCAGTATGTTTCTGCGGGAAGATGCTTCCGTCGGTGCAGCGGGCAACTGTACTTCCAGTTCCCTCCTGGTAAGTATCGCTTTTCAGGCATTCTTCCCACATTGTTGCCAGGAAAACCAGATGAATCGATTGTCCCAGGTATTCCTGGGTTATCTGAAATTCAGGCATGACGGATGTTTTTTTCAAAGCCCCGAAAAGCGGACTGAAGGGTTCGCGCGGCTGAAAATCAACTGGCCCGTTTTTGACCTGTATGATGACATTGTCATGAAACTGGCCATCTAGAGGCATAAATTCATTATAAGCTTGTTTAACACGATCCTGATCGGTCGGATTATACACAAAAGCACGCCACATAACAATCCCTCCAAAAGGCTTAAGTGCATCAGCCATCATGTTTGCCCCATCTGCATGAGTACGTCCATAATCCTGAGGTCCTGGTTGCCCTTCACTGCTGGCTTTTACCAGAAATCCTCCAAAATCAGGAATAAGCTTATATATTTCTTCAGCCTTCGTTTTCCACCATTTTATCACTTCCGGATTAAGAGGGTCAGATGTTTTTAAACCACCAATTAATGAAGGAGAAGAAAATTTAACTGAAAGATAGGTTTTAATCCCGTATGGTCGCAGTACCTCAGCAATAGCTTTCACTCTTTCAAGGCATTCAGTAGTTAGCATCAATTGTGAAGCATTGACATTATTGAGCACAGCCCCGTTAATTCCTATCGAAGCATTGGCTCTGGCATACTCTCTCCAAAGAGTTTTATCATTCTCAGTGACAGAGAGTGAATCTATCCCATGACGCCAAAAAATTGAATGCCCTGCATATCCGCGTTCAATGGTTCCGTTCAGGTTATCCCAATGGTCCAGCAAACGCCGTTCATACGATGGATTAATAGTCTCCTCTTTTATACTCTCGCCGGTCTGCTGGCGACGCAGGAGTTCGTAAACACCGTATAATATTCCCAGATCGTTATTTGCCTGAACCCCGTTTAAGGTTAATTTAAAACCATCTCCTTTGATTGATTTGTCGGGTTTGACAGTAAGAACCACCGATGCCTCTGCTTTCCCCAGCCAGCCTTTCAGCAATTCCTCATGTGCAATATCTATGGTGGCTGACTTCTTTGAGCAGATAACATTTACCGGTGAAGTACTTTTTGCTCTAAGCCAGAGATTATGTCCATCTTCAGCCTGAAGGAATACAGATTGAATTAAAATTATTGCACAGAGTATAATCTTCATATCTTAAGCAATTAAAAAAAAATATCATAAACACTGCGATTCATATCTCCAAAAAGTGGAGAATGCCGGGTTTTTACTGAATGGTTACCATCGCCATTTTCAGATCCCTGACATCCGAACTGTTACCATACCATATTTCATACTCGCCTAGACTGATAGCCATTTTGCCGCTTGTCCGGTCGAAGAACTCGAATGAAGCAGGAGGCAGGTTAACAACTGCCTGACCCGATTTTCCGGCAGCCAATTCAATCCTCTTGAATCCCTTCAACGTTTTAAGAGGTCCATCCGTATCATTTACTTTGTGAACATAAACCTGGATGATTTCTGTTCCGGTCCGTTTCCCAGTGTTTGATACAGGAATAGTAAGTTCAACGTTCCCATCCTTGCTGATCTTATTTCTGGAGATTTCGGCAGTCCCGATTGAGAAAGTCGTATAGCTCAGTCCAAAACCAAAGGGAAAGAGAGGATCAGACATATAGCGATAAGTCCGTCCTTTCATCGAGTAATTCTCAAAATCGGGCAATTGTTGCGAGTTCTTGTAAAAAGTGACAGGTAGTTTACCCGATGGGTTAAAATCGCCAAAGAGTACATCGGCCACAGCCTGACCGCCGGATTCTCCTCCATACCAGGCCTGAAGGATAGCATCGCAGTTTTCGGTTTCAGGAATGAACCCTATTGCAGATCCTGAACAATTCACAAAAATGACTTTCTTTCCAGACTGTTTCAACGTTTTGATGCAATTACGTTGTACGGCAGGTAATTCGATATCTGTACGGTCGCCACCTTTAAAGCCCGGGAATGACACCGGCATTTCTTCTCCTTCCAACGCATTTGATAGGCCGCCAACGAACACAACAACATCAATTCCTTTCAGCTTATTTAATAATCCGGAATAATCCAAATCAGCCTCTCTTCCAAGGTTAAATTCGATGGCTGCCTGCCAGTTATTAAGCTGTGTAAAGCGTATTTCAATTTTATATTTCTTACCCTCTTCAACTTTAAAGGCAGTCTTTGAAATCAGTGTCCTCCAATCCTCAAATTTTGTGACGGATGCGCCATTTACCAGCAACTCAAAAGAACCGGCAGCCCCGTATTTGAATAAAATCTCTTCAGTTTTAGATGGTGTGAACTCGGTTTCAAATTTTGCAGAAAATCCTTCAAGCTGCACTCCGGGAGCTAATGCACTCTTTCCTTCTGTTGCTAACTTTAAAGGACCTGCAAGCTGTTGATTAGCAACAGCATTGCCAGTCATGCTTTTATTATTCCAATAAGTGGCTTTGAATCCCGGCTTCCCGTCTATAGAACATTTCGTGATAAAACTTTCAAGTACTTTATTGTCAACAATATCACATGCTTTGTCATAAAATATCTTATCGCCTGATACCTTTGATTTAATACCGTCGAGAATCGTTATTGTGTGGATAGGTGTTCCATTATAATTACCCCATAACACTCTGGCATTATCAGCATTAGGCCCAATTACAGCAATTTTTTTACCGGATTTATTCAATGGAAGAATATTATTTTTATTCTGTAGCAAAGTCATTGTTTCATGTGCCATATCCAGGGCAAGTTTTCTATGCTCTTCATTGTTTATAACAGAAGCCGGAATTTTTGTCCACGGTACAATAGCATCATTATCCATTTCACCCAGGTCGAAACGTCCGATAAGCACTCTTAATAAGTTTTTATTTATATCCGCCTCTGTGATCAAACCCTTTGAGATAGCTTCTGGCAGTTTTTTATAATTATAATCTTGCCATGCGCATTCCACGTCAGTTCCTGATGGAATGCTTCTTGCTACTGCATGAGTGGCATCAGATGAGAATTTATGGCCATTATAAAAGTCGGCTATCGCATCGCAATCGGAGGTAACAAGATATTTAAAGCCCCATTCATCGCGGAGTATTCTTTGCAGCAATCTTGAGTTACCACAACATGGTTCATCCTCCAAACGCTGATAAGCACACATTACTTCCCTGACATCTGCTTTCTGAACTAACGCTTTGAAGGCCGGCAGATAGGTCTCATACAAGTCTTTTGGATCTACATTTTTGACATTAAGCGAATGACGGCTCCATTCAGGACCAGAATGTACTGCAAAGTGCTTAGCGCAAGCGAGAAGCTTTCTGTACCTGGCATCGGCAGGCCCCTGTAAACCTTTTACAACTGAAATACCCATACGTGAAGTAAGGTAAGGATCCTCACCGTAAGTCTCCTGACCTCTGCCCCAACGTGGGTCGCGGAAAATATTCACATTAGGTGCCCAAACCGAGAGGCTGAGGAATCGTGTGTTTTCCTGCCCTTTTTGCATTGCTTCATTATATTTGGCACGGGTTTCATCAGAAACAGCATTGAAAATATGATAAGCCAGAGAGTCATCGAATGAGGCAGCCATACCTATCGGTTCAGGAAAAACAGTAACTTTTTCATTATTGGCAAGGCCATGAAGGGCCTCGCTCCACCAGTTAAACTTTTTAATCCCAAGACGAGGGATGGCATCGGATTGATCGCACATCAACTCGGCTTTTTCTTCCAATGTCAAACGGGTTATCAGATCTTTGGCCCGTTCTTCAGAGCTTAAAACAGGATTTTGATATGGAAATTTCTGTCCCCAAATACTTGAAGTCAGAATAAATCCCAGGGTAAAAAATAAAGCTTTCTTCATAATAATTGTATTTATAATGTCTGTAATGAATAAGATGGATATATTTATTGTATTCGCTTCAATTTTGCGGCAAACCCTCCCCTGCGTAATAATTTCACGCTTACAGAGCTTGATTTATCTACTGCAATATACTGTGTGGCAAATTCTTTATCGTGTTTACCATCAGATATCAGGGTCAGTTTATAATTAGCGCCTTCCGGCAAAAAATCAAATTTCAGGATCTTTGTTTTTTCAAATCTTTCGGCATTTAGTCCTCCAAGAAACCATGAATCACCTTTCTGACGGGCAATAATTATATCGCGGCCGGGATAGCCGTCAAGCAATTTCGTATTGTCCCAGGCATTAGGGACTTCTTTAAGGAAAGTTCTGGCGGCATCGGGTAATTCGTAATAACCCGACGGCCGGTCGGCCAGGTGTTGAAAACCTGATTCGAAAACAACGCTCAGTGCAAGCTCGTGTCCGTACGATGTAATATGCGGGTTCTGGGAATCAGTAAAGGTCACCGGAGTATAATCCATCGGACCGACCACGTTTCGTGTAAATGGAAGTATGGTATTATGTTCCGGGGCTGTTGTAGTGAATTCAGGACCATTATTGTACCATTCGGCACCCCGTACTCCTTCGTGTGTCATCAGGTTCGGATATGTGCGATCCCAACCTCGGGGTACTATACATCCATGAAAATATACCATCATTTCAAATTTGGCTGCATCATCAAGAATATCAAGGTAATACTTGATCATGTCTTGTTTCTCGCTTTCAAAAAAGTCTATTTTTACACCTGCAACTCCCATCTTCTTCAATTTTGTGAATTCTTCAACTCGGTTTTCATGAGTAAGCATACGGTCGCGGGGTGTTGCAGTGACTCCAGTATGTTTCCCGCCTGAGTTATACCACATAAGGGGTTTTACGCCTTTTGAAAGTATATATTTCACAGCATCATCAAGATTTCCTCCATTGCTCATAGCATCCCATTCCCAGTCGAGAAGGGTGTATGGCCAATCCATGCTGGCAGCGAGATCAGCAAAATCGCATACAATTTTGTAATCCTTTGTACCATGGTTACTCGACCAGTAGTTCCATGATACAAGACCTGGTTTGATCCAACCGGTATTCTTTATAACTGAGGGAGGGCAAACATCTTCTGTAAGTGTCGATTCCACAATATCTGAAAGGCTGCCTAAAATTATTATTCTCCATGGCGATTCCCATGGAAGGGCAATGGTTGGAGCCGATTCCCCCTGTCCATTACCATCTTTTGGATCAGGAAATGTGATTTTAAACAAGGATTTATCGACAGCGTTACTAAGTTTTGAACCGCAATAACCACGGTTCACATCTGCTTCGTGTATCAGATACCAGCAGTTGTTATCGGGTAAATTAAATAGGGCAGGATAACACCAGCTTTGTTGCGTGTTATCGTCGTTCATAGCAATATAGAGTCCTTCATTTGCAGTGTTCCACTTTTCCAGCCATCGTTTCGCAGACTGGGGTATGCTATATGAAGTAAACTCATCTTTAACAACAAAGGAACCTTCTTTCTCAGGAAACTCATAACGGAATGCCACACCGTCATTATATGCTCTTATGATTAAATTTAGTTTTGCTTTGCCTGGATTTTCAAACGAAATTACTGTCTCGTAGGCAAGGTTGTTACATTGGCTTCGTTTCCCATGTAAAGCAGAATATTGCTCCGTTATCAGGATTGGTTTCCCCGCTTTCAGAAATTTAAGGTCTTTCAAGAAATCCTGATCACTACGTGACAACCCCAAATTAATTTGAGGTATAGCTTCGCAATTATTGCCATTGCTTATATAGTTTACTTTAAGATACCATTCGCCAACGTCTTTGTTTTGCTGGTTATAAAGAGCAATGCTTACTTTTTGGTTTGGAGAGACAACAGTTATTTTCTGTGGTAACCCTGTTAATGTAAATAAGATAAACAGGCCGGCTAATATTTTACGTTTCATTTGTTTAAATTAAGATTTAATGGATACTGTCAATTACGTTTATTTTTTATCCGTAACACAGTCAGTGACATGGCTGGAACAGGACAATACCTCCACTGCTGTGTCCCGGAGCACCTATTGCAGCCAGTGAAGTGTATTTTGCTTCCCGGAACCAACAGTATACCTGAATTTGATGTAATCATTTTCCATCTTTTTTTCTGACCTGACGAATATAATAAACCGGTCCGGTTACTCGGTAACATTGACTTTATAACCCATAATAGAAAGCATTTTAGCCGCATACCGTTTGCCAAACTTCCGATATCCTTCTGCATTGAAATGCAGATTGTCGCGTGAATCGGTGCAGCCGGCCGAAGAAATGACGTATGAATTGTGAATTGTCTGTGGCAGGGTAGCAATTATTCTATTCATACTCGCACACACGCCTCCCTGATCTTCATTCACTACTTCTCCGGCGAGAAGTGGTACTTTTCTGGCTTTAAGATGAAGGTCTTTTATCAGGTTGCTGTAAACTACTTTGACTTTTTTGGTCCACAAACTATCATTCGTATTTGACTCTCCCTGATGTAACAGGATTCCTTTTATAACTCCGTCTTTCTGGGCTAATTTTGCTATCTCGACAAGCTGAGCATAGGGATTTCCTCCGTATTCCTTGATTATGTTTGTCATCCACGAGGGAGCTGTTGATGCGTATACCTGAAAATTATCCCTGTCGAACAACTCAATTTTGCAGCCTGCCACTGAGACGTTAATAACACCTACGCTGATATTTTTTGGAAGATAATCAATCAATGTTCTTCCAAAATAATCTGCAGGAGTAAGCCCGGTATGGCATCTGCACAAAGGAGGAACGGCCGTATACCACTTACCTTTTATTCTGCCGAGGTTGGGACAATAAACCGTTTCCAGTACCTTAAACCGGTCATTCACCGTTGTGTCTTGAGGTTCAATTTTTGCATTCCCCTCCATGTTTGACTGTCCAAAACACAAAAAGATATAAAAATTCGGGTTTTGTGAATAAGTTTTTACAGTTAAAAGAAATCCTGCTATCAGGAGCAATCCAATTTTAGTTTTCATCTTTTGCAGATTTAAAGTTACTTATATGTTCTATTTAAACAGGAGCTGGGCAAAATTATAGAGGTTGTTCCTCCATACCGGCCAGGTATGCCCTCCAGGATATTCGCTATATATGTACTTCACCTTCAGTTCATCCAGTTTTTTCAGCAGTGCCTGGCAGTTATTGTATGCTATATCCTCTTTACCGCCCACTCCTATCCAGAGAAGATTAAGATTTTTCTTAATCTTGTCGTTATTAGTTTTCATAAAATCATACTGCTTATTTGCAAGGTCGTTCTGTGCGGGCATTATCCATCCTGAACTGAATACACCGAGATATGAAAATAATTCAGTGTTATTAATTCCTACATAAAGAGTTTGTATACCGCCCATCGACAGCCCTGCGAGAGCCCGGCTCCTTGAACCCGTTTCAGCACGGTAATTTTTTTCGACAAAAGGAATTATGCTTTGTTTCAACTCTCGTTCAAACATCCTGAGTGTATTTTCGCCAAAACCCTGTCCGGTTACATTTCCGTCAGGCATTACAATAAGCATAGGTTTAGCTTTGTTAGCTGCAATAAGGTTATCGAGGATCAAATCTGTTTTTCCCTGTGTTGCCCATCCTCTTTCATCTTCGCCACCACCATGCAATATGTACAGCACAGGATATTTTTCGTTGATATTAATGTCATAACCAGCAGGTTTATATATATAAAACTGACGCCAGCTGTTAAACACAGTCGAAAAATAACGTTTTATACAGATTTCACCATGAGGTACATCTTTTTCTGCATAATAACCATCTCCTTTGAAAGGTACTTCGATGCCGCTGGCCATTCTTCCCATTCCGTAAAATGTCTCACTTGCAGGGTCCACCAAAGCCAATCCATCGATAAGGAGGGAATAATAATGAAATCCCTCAGTTAAGGAATCCGTTGTCACCTCCCATATTCCCTCGCTGTTTTTTACCATGTCGTATTTCTTTGTCAGGTCGAGCTGAACCTTTTGGGCATCAGGGGCTTTAATACGAAATATTGCACGGCTGTCAGGGAGTATCTGCGGGTATTTAACTCCTCTTATATTTGATGAAGGCGGTATCCCGACAACACTGTATTTGTTGAATTTCGATACATCCACAGGTTTGAAAATAAGCTGTGAAAACATGAATAAAGAATTCTTCCAGACTTTAAAGTCATGTACCCCAGGTTCTATATAATAGATATGAGGGACATCGTTAGCGTTAAGGTAATCGTGTGTACGCTGGCTGAATGTAATCAGGCCGTCGTTGTCACCGCAAGAGATCCAGAGCAATTTCAATTTTTTTCTGGCGTCTTCAGGGTTTGGCAGTAATTGCTCAGGTGGTTTAGTATTAGGAGCTGAGGAGAATCCACCTATCCAGGCAAACTGGTCGAGGTTGCCCAGTCCAAAATTTAACGATTGTCCGCCACCCATCGACAAACCAGCTATAGCACGATGTTCACGGTCTTTAAGTACCGGGTATTTTTTTTCAATAAATGGAATAAGATCGTTAAGCAGATCTTTTTCGAATGTTGCGAATGCCTGAACTTTATCAGGTGCCATTATATTCCCTTTGGCCGAGTCATCTTTAGTAGCACGGCCGTTAGGCATAACTACTATCATCGGTTCAATTTTATTCTCTGCATAAAGATTATCAAGAATAACCTGTGGATGGCCTCCGTTTAACCATTCCTTCTCATCACCACCAATTCCGTGCAAAAGATATAAAACAGGGTACTTTTTGCTTTTTGAATATGCCGGCGGTGTATAAATCAAGGCTCTGCGATTCTTACCGACAGTCTTTGAAAGATAGCTGATGGTATCTATTTTCCCATGAGCAATTCCTGTGCGAAGGGAGTCAAAACCTACAGGGGCATGCTTTACGATATTCTGTGAATATGCAGTAAAAATGACTACTATCAGTGCTGTAAAGAGCGCAATTAACTTTTTCATTGTTCTTTAAATTTATATTGTTTTAATTTTATTTGTTCATAAGAAAAGGTGCTGCAATATAACTGATTACCGGTCTTTTGGTATATATTTAAAATCGTGATATTACTACCTGAACAACTGCGGGAGCCCATTGTGGAGTATCAGTGATTTTTACCGACAAATAGCCATCTTTATCGAAGGTTATGCGATCCATTCCGATTCGCCGTCCTCCGGGAGGATTCGAGAGAACGATAGTATAGAACTGCCAGAGATTCCCGTCAGGTCCTTCAACGACACTGCCATGAGCAGTACCGGTGACCAGGCCATCGTCAGAGATCCATGCGCCACCACCAGTGCAGAACATGTAGTATTTACCTTTTTCCCGGATAACTGTTACATCGCCCGATGCATTACCTCCCGGCGCAATGATCATGGGCAAAGGATTACAATAGCGTGCCGCTTTACCAATCTCGGGGTTTTGTGCAAGAATGGTTGATACAGCCAGAATACAAAATATTGCACCGACAAGCAGTAAGAGGAAAATGGATTTTCTATTCATTTTGTTTTTTTCGTGTTTTATAATGTTTTAAGATATTAAAAATTCACCATTATTATTAATTAGCAATCCATTTAGAGTTTTTCATCCATTTGAATAAAGGCATCATCCAGTCTTCAGTTTTTTGAGATAAAACAAAACCATGCCCTCCTTTGGGATACAGATGTAATTCAGCAGGAACATTATGATGCCTCAACTTTTCGTAAAAAACGATACTGTTATCAATATCGACCGCCTTATCGTCACCCGCATGAGTAATATAGGTTGGCGGAGTATTTTCGTCAACCTGCAATTCATTTGAGAATTCATCAATTAAGAGTTTCGATGGATTTTTGCCTAACAGATTTGTTCTTGAATCGAGATGTGTCAGACTATCCTGCATGCTTATGACAGGGTAGATCAGTATCAGGAAATCAGGACGCAAATTTGTGTTATTGTTATTTTCAATCACTGCTTTTTCATAATGAGTAGCTTCTGTTGAGGCTAGATGTCCGCCGGCAGAAAACCCCATTATACCTACCCTGTTTATATCTATTCCCCATTTTGATGCGTTTTCCCTGACCATTTTAATGGCTTGCTGGGCATCCTGCAACGGGCCAATTTTCTTTTCTGTCATTGCCGCATCGTCTGGCAGCCTGTATTTAAGTACAAATGCAGCAACCCCGTTTTTCATAAATTCTTTTGCCGTTATTATTCCTTCGGCTTGAAATGCTAATACCTTATAACTACCTCCCGGGCAAATGATTACGGCAGCACCACTTGATTTTTCCTTTTCCGGCAGGTAGATTTCCAGAGCAGGTTTAGTGACTCCAGAGATAATACCTGCAGGCGGATTACTCCCTTTTTCTTTTATATTGGATTCTTTTGAATTGGGAATAGTCCCCGGATATAAGTTAATTATTTCCTGTGCTGTTGTATTTATTGAAAATACGAAAAGCAATACAATAATTATTTTAAAAGTTTTCATGTTGTTTAATAATAAATTATATCTGGAAGAACTTTTTTCTTAAGGGACTTATTGCCTGAAGAATATGGTTATTTAAAGAGCATAGGAGCGAACTCGTGTAAACACCTGCGCCAGGTAAGCCATTCATGTGCAGTTCCCTGTGACTCAAAATAGATATTATGGATTCCTGCTTTTTTAAATGTATCACTTAAAGCTTTCATACGTTGACCTTCAACCGATCCAATGCCTATAAAGAATGCATGGACCTTTTTATTAAAGGCCGTACTGTCGCTGAATGCTCCGTTATAAACTGTTTTAAGTTCTGTCTGCGCATTGAACATTCCTGCTCCGCTGAAACCTCCGATATATGAGAATTTATCGAGATTGGTAAGAGCAATCTGGTATGTCTGGAAACCACCCCACCATAAACCAGCCATCGCCCTGTTATCTCTGTCGGTAAGAGCCCTGAAATTCTTTTCAACATATGGAATAATTTCATTCAGCAGGATGGGAGTAAAATCAGCTCCAAACTTCTGTCTGGCGACATTCGGATCTTCTCCAGGTTTTGCTCTGAACATTCCCCCTATTTCACCGTTCGACATCACAATAATCATTGGTTTGCAATTACCCTCTGAAATAAGATTGTCTATGATAATATTAACCTTGCCCTGTTCACCCCAGCCTCTTTCATCTTCACCCATACCATGCTGCAGGTAAAGAACAGGATATTTCTTTGATGTATTTTTTTCATATTCAGCCGGTGTGTAAACAAAGAATCTGCGATATCCTTTAGCCACTGAAGAATAAAAATAGCATTCTCTTATTTGTCCGTGAGGAACTTCTTTTGGAGTATAAAAATCCTGATCGGGTGCAGGAACTTCAATACCACTCATCATTTTCCCTATTCCAAAGAATGATTCGCTGGAAGGATCCGAGAAACGATAACCATCGATTATCAGATAATAATAATGAAATCCGGGAACCAATGGTTTGGTTGTTACTGTCCATACTCCATCGTCGCCTTTAATCATATCATAAACACTGCCAAGGTCCAGCTGAACTTTCTGGGCATTAGGGGCTTCAACACGGAAGATACCTCTCAATTGAGAATCAATGCGTGGAAATTCGACTCCCGGAACATTTGTGGGTGCCGGTTTTGAATCGGCCGGAGTTTGTACTGTCTGTGATGTCTGTGCCTTACATAGAGTACCGGCAAAAAAAAGCAGGAATAAATAGATTATTGATTTTCTCATTTACTAATATTTAAGTATATGTTATTTGAAAAGTAATGGTGCGAACTGAAACAAGTCTCTTCTCCAGGTTAACCATTCATGAGCAGTGCCTATGGATTCGTAATAGACGTATTTGATACCTGCTTTGTCCAACATTTTGCGAAATGCTCCAATTGCGCCGGGGAATGGGTTTGGCTCTTTCGTACCCATGCCGATCCACAGAAGCTTGATCTGCTTGTTTAGCGTCTTTCCATCTTTGAAAATTCCGTTAAAAGCGGCCTGAGGATCGAGCTCAGCTGTGTTCAATCCATTCATGGTACCGCTGAAAGCGCCGATGTGGGAGAACTTGTCAAGGTTGTGCATAGTAACCTGGCAGGTCTGATTACCACCCATGGATAGACCAGCCATCGCTCTGTGTTCTCGGTCCGCAATTGTGCGATACGTAGCGTCAATCATTGGGATGATTTCTTTGATCATGACTTCTTCGAAGGCGGAGTTAGTGCCAGCTCCTCTATCGGAAGTACTGGATTTCTGTGGCGGCGTCTGGGATGGTTTTGATGCATAGCCATTATCAATGACAATAATCATTGGAACGGCCTTTTTTTCAGCAATCAGGTTGTCAAGAATAAAGTTAGCTTTACCCTGAACAGGCCAGCCTGTCTCATCTTCACCCATACCGTGCTGTAGATATAGCACAGGATAGCGGGTAGATGTGTTCTTATCATAATCAGGCGGAGTATATACAAAGCATCGTCGCCATGAGTTAGTAATCTTAGAGAAATATAGATTCTGGCAAATCTGACCGTGAGAAACCTCTTTGAGAGCGTAGAAATCCTGATCCTTGGCGGGAACTTCAATACCGCTGCCCCAACGGCTGGCGCCGTAGAAGAACAGGCTTCCAGGATCCGGAACCTGGGCACCGTCGATATTGAGCTGGTAATAGTGAAAACCTTCATCCTGAGGACACGAATCGCCGGTCCAAACACCTTTCTCGTCCTTAGTCAGGTCGTATCTAACGCCGCCTATATCGAGCTGGACTCTCAGAGCCTGGGGCGCCGAAATGCTGGCACGAACCCGACCTTCAGAATTGACCTGAGGATATTGCTTTCCTGGCTGATTTGAAGATGCTGGCTTGAAGTCCTCCACAGCCGTAGTCTGGTTCGCCTGAGCAAAACAGATTCCACCTGTTATTACGGCCGTAAATAAAATAATTGTGGACTTGTAATTCATTTGATAACCTTATTAAATGTTCTTATCAAAATTCTCTATAAACAAAAAGTAATCTGTTTTATTCATCCAAATGTTCAATCTTTAAACAGAAGCTGCGCGAATTCACGCAGGCTTCGTCTCCAAGATTGCCATTCATGAGCTGTTAAGGGTGACACATAGTAGGCGCTCTTGATGCCGGCTTGCTGCAATACATCAGCGGCGTTTTTGACACCGTTGGAGCCAGGTTCACGGCTACCATAGCTCATAAATACGAGTTTGACCTTGGATTTGTCGGTAATCTCCGTAGGAGCAATACTACCGCCGCTGAAGAGGCCTATATATGCGAACTTATCCAGATGAGCCAGTGTGACTGACTTGGTACACATGCCACCCATCGAAAGTCCTGACATAGCGCGATGAGCTTGATCAGCCAGTGTACGGAAGTTGTTGTCAACCCAGGGGATCATATCGTTGAGCATAACATCAGCATATGTGTCAAATGAGAAACGGGGACGTGGGGCTGCGCCAGGAGCACCTGCGGCTGGAGCACCTGCGACCGGAGTACCTGCGGTCGGAGCACCTGTACCGAGAGCACCTGTACGGGGAGGCATTGGCATTGCAGGACCAACAGCGCTGGTTTCCATAACAACAATAAATGGTTTGACTTTCCCTTCTGCGATCAGGTTGTCAAGTATTAAATTGGTTCTTCCCATTTCAATCCACACTCTTTCGTCCTCGCCACCACCATGCTGAAGATAAAGCACCGGGTAACGTGTTGAGGTGTTTTTCTCATATTCCGGAGGAGTATAAATGAAGATATGACGCCATGATTTGGCCACCTTAGAATAGTAATTCTCAACCAGCACATTGCCATGAGGTACATCTTTTAACTGATAGAAACTTCCATCCGGATCAGGGATTTCAAAGCCATTACACATATGACCATAACCGATGAATGCGTTGGTAGCCGGATCAATCACGATAACACCATCAACAATCATCCAGTAGTTGTGATAACCTTTATCCTGGGGTTCACTGGTGTAAGTCCACACACCGTCATTACCTTTAACCATATCAAACGGAACGTTGACGATGGAAACCTGCACCTTCTGTGCATTGGGAGCGTTAAAGCGGAAGGTAACCCGTGAATCGGTTTCAATACGCGGATACTTCGCTCCGTAAAGATTGTAAGGCGAAGCATGTGCTGTATCAGCATTAAAAACGTTTGAAGCCTGACCCGATTGGGCCAAACAGGCTCCACTAACTGACATAACAATCAGTGAAAGAAATAATAATGTTTTTTTCATTTTAGAACCTCCTCAAAAATTTTAGTAAAGTTGTCAATATAACTATTATTGTTTTCATTTTTCAATCCTGAAACAGATATTGCATATTAATATAGTATATGGAAAGTTCCAATCATATTGGGAAAAATAGTATTTATTTTGGCATTATATTCACTATTACCCGCTTATATCTTGTTAATGGTGGCGTCCCCTTATCGGTGACTCTTAAGATGAAATGGACAGTTTCATTTTTATCAACCACCGGAGCTTTTATATAAAAAATCCTATAAAGGTTTTCTGCCAGGTCAAATCGTATTGTTTTCTTATAAGAGCCAGCTTCCGGATACTGAAACCATAAGTAACTTAAATTATCCCCATCTGGATCAGTGGTACCACTTGCATCCAGCCTGAAAATTTCACCTGATTTTACGGTTATCTGGTCAGGATGACCCAAAGCAGGAACCGGCGGATGGTTGCATTCCTGATATGGTTTAGTGGTCCAGTCCATTCTGGCGGCAAAATCATTCTGAAAATCTTCTCTCCAGCGAAATAAAGTAGCCTTATTATTATTGAAAGTTACCGTATCCCTTCGGATAGCCCGTCCATATTCATTAAATACATACGGTACAAATCTGTCGACCGCATTAGTCCAAATTGCCCGTGGTTCTGGCTCAACAGGTACACCACCTGTGAATCCTGCAGTATCCAGCGATGAATATTCAGGCCGGTACAGTTCATAACGGCCTCCCCAGCCACCCCAGTTGGCATGTTCCGGATTGTTCAATCCATTTGGAATTAATGGAAACCAGGATGGCGTATCCCCTTCCATCCCATAAGCTACATCAGGATAAATGGCACCAAGAGGACCATGATTTTGTTGAATATTTTGTGCCAGCCAGCGATTGCTTATTATTTCATTATTTATTCCCGGAAAGAACAGATGAATTGCATTCCATGTTGAGCTTCCGTAACCACCCGGGCTCACAATATAGAACAGATCCGGAAAATTTTTCCTCATCCAGATGCCGCTGTCATCCTGATCGGAAATTGAATAAACCCTTAGTTTGGCAATTAACTTCCGAACCTCTGTATCATTTCTTGTCTTTCTGATTTTATACAATGCCTGAGCAAGAGTATTGGGGCCTCCCCAAACGCATATCCATACCGGCCGATCATCATTTTCTTCAATGACTTTTAAAATCCATTCCGAACCTTCAGAGTCTTTCCCATCTCCAACTCCGTTCATTCCATATTCCGGCAAGCCCTGCTTTACAAGTAGTAAAAGCGAGTTAGCATCAGGGAAACCTTCTTCATGTCTGTTAAGGTTCGCCTGGACCTTACCATAAGTTCGGATAACTCTCTGAATAGACTCAGGGTGAACTTCGGTTTTTTGATGCGTAGAAGTGGTGGCAATTAATCCCTTAATGTCTATAACATTGGAATATAATAGTAATCGGATCAAGGATTGAGTATCGTCAGGATCAGCCTCAATATCTGTCAGTATAATTACCCTGCTCTTTTGATCTTCCCTGGCGCTTATAAATGGGCAGAAGAATATCAACAAGAATAATGAAAATACAAAATGAATTTTCCTGGATGGATTGGTTCTCATGGTACTTATTAAATTACAATAATTCAGTTAGAGCTTTTTGTGATATACCTTAATATAAATAACCTGGAGTCTTCAGGCATATTGAGCCCTAATGTCTGAAGATCCCTGGCGATAATGAGTAAGATCACCAAATATAGTAAGGATTAAGTTCTAAGGTGATCGACATATGCTAGTTTCTTACTTGAACAGAAGCTGTGCAAACTGGTATAAAGATCTTCTCCAGGTAAGCCATTCGTGAGCTGTTCCCGGAGATTGATAAAATACTACATTATTTATACCTGCCTTTTTAAGAATTTCACTGGCAGGATCGGAGACCTTCATCCCATCGATAACAAGGGAGTAATAGTGAAATCCCGGCACAAGCGGATCGGTAGTAACCGTCCAGAAGTCCTGATCATCCTTTACCATATCATAAGTCTTCCCAAGCTGAATCTGCACTTTTTGGGCATCAGTACCTTTGACCCTGAAAATTGCCCTGAGATCAGAAGTTACTCGCGGATATTGGCCATTCTGAATATTTGTAGATGCCGGCTTTGAATCAGGCGGATATTCAGTCGTTTGTCCTGAGCAAAGATGATTTACTGTAAACAGCATAATCGATAAAAATGTTAAAGCTTTTTTCATAGTAAAAGGTCCTTTAGAGTTAGATAAACAAACAATAGATAATTTGAATTATGATGAAGGCAAAAGTCATAATTAATTATTGAAGTAAAGTTTAAATTTAACGCAAATAGTGACTGAATATTAAAAGAGAAAAATAAATCGTGTCTAGAAGTTAGTTTCGGAAATATTTGGTCGTAAAATCTTAAAAGATATGGTTCAAGTGCACATAACAAATCAATTATTACGCGGCTGGATTAACTTGTAAGGTTCAAGTTGATCTTTGAATTTTATAATAAGCCCTTTAAGAGCCTTCTGGTCGACTTGCCCCTGACGAAGCATCTCAACCTCCTGAGTGGGTGGAATTCTCATTGCAGAAAGTTCTCCGGCTTCCAGCAGGTGGGCGGCGGTTTCGGCAAGATCCAATCCGTCTTTCCATGTTCCTGCAGGATCTTTAAGCCATTTATCACTCTGGTCTATCACCTTCGTGACCCAGCCTTCCTTGTCTGGAACTGCCGGAAGTATATCGGCAGTACGTTTGCGAAAAAAACCCATGATTGCAGCTGCAATCGACGGGTCCCTGACACTCCCATCTTCATAAAAAACACCATGGACAGGTCCCCATCCTTTGCGGACAATCATCAGTTCCCAAATATACCATCCTACTTTTGCATTCATATGTTCCTGGAGGGTAATATCGTAAGGATTGGCACGCGCAATACAACCTATTTCACCGTTTATCAATGGCTTTTTAGCTTTTGCTGCAAATTCTTTTGCCCTTGCGATATTGTTTCTTATCTGTTCGCGGGTCTGCATATAATCGTGGAATTGCAGTACATCCACATAATCAGCCAGTTCAATCATGCCATCTACAAATGCCATCCCGATAGTAACAGGAGTATTCGGGTCAATTTCATGAAAGGTTTTGGCCATGAATTTGCAGTTTTCAAAATTACGCAAAACTCTCTCTTTGGGAGTTATTGGCCAGTCAGGCTCATTCATTACATCCCAGAATGCAAGTCCGGGTTCGTTCGATATTGAGTTGACAAGAAACTGAACCCATGCTCTTCCCTGTACACGCAGTGATGTATCCCTTATCCATGGTCCGCTTCCGATAACAGGCATGACCCCTATCCCCCGCTTATGGCATTCGCGTACGAAATGTTGCAGTTTTGCAGGGAGAGCTTCTATATCCTCTGTATAAACTGCATAGGGAACAAAAATTCTTACCTGGTTTAGATTGAGACTTTTTGCCAGGTCAAGATCAAATTTAATTGTTGCTGAGTCATAATGCACCCAGCAATCGATATGATGCCGTGGAGAAGCCACGTTGGCAGGTGTATAATTGAAACCTCTTATAAAAGACGGATCACGGGGTCCGGTAAAATCGAATCTGGAAATCTTCTTTTCCAGGCCTGTGCCTCCTGCCAGGTTCAGAATACTTAAAAACAAATAGATAATGATGGCTTTTTTCATAGTTAAGATAGTTAATAAATAGAATGTTTCACTTGTGGGCATTAAAATTACTATATTAGTTCATAAGTGGGAACTTCAAACTAACTTATAATGGATAATATTTTAAGATAAATACTTTGATTTTATTGGTTAATTGGAATTTAACATTTCTTAACAAGACATTTACGAATATAATAAAAGAGGGGATTGATTTTTTCTTTAATGTTACAATTGATGTGAAAATACATGGGGCTGTTGAAAAAGTCCTTTTTAACCACAAAGCCCGCCCGGCTGAAACCGTTCGGACGGGTATACAAACCTGCCTGCCGTGTATTTCTTCACAATAATGGTAACATATTATTAAACTTAAGAATTTATTACTTTTTATAGGCAAGTTTCCCCCTTCCCAACCTTTAAACATTTCTCGAAGCTGGTAGTAAGTTATGCGATTTTTATTAAGAAATGTTCCTTTTATATTGGTTTGTTGGGCATATGCAAGGAAAAACAATTGGGCTAATTTTCCTTTCTCTTGGTCTTCTTTCATTGATTATAGGGCTTATTTCTTTTATAGTGCTTATAGCCAGATCTCCCACTAAATATTAAATGATCTCAAAGTGTAATAAAAAAGGATTTTCCATGTGAGTTATCCTTTTTTTTGCTAAATACATATGAAAATACTTTCATATGTTATAGTTATTGTGAAAAATTCTTTCATAATCTTGTGCAACGATTATATTAAACTTATAGAAAGGTTATATTTAGATAACTATTATAAAAAAATACTTACTTGCTGAATTTCTTTCCTAATTCACTCATATCTTTTTTCAATGCCTCAACTGCTTTTGTAAATATGTTCTTAGCGTCAATTTGACCGAAAGATTCCAAATACACCACAATCTCTTCAGTTGGTTTTACCTCAATCTTCTTTTCGTATTTCTCTGCAAGTCCTTCGCAGATATCAGTGACTTCTTTTTCTTTGTCATCGACTATCAAGTATTTATCACCTTTTTGTTTCATCTCAATGTTTGGGAAAGTGTTTTATAATTTTTCAGCAATTTCTTTATCAACTTATATTTCTGAAATCTGTCTGTAATTCATTATCCCAGGAGAGAATTTAGCATGATCCTGTCCTTTTCCCATTTTTACATTAGCAACTATCTCTAATTCCTGCCCTTCACTTAAAAGAATTATATGCATTTTATCATAAACAACATCAAAATCTCCTTTAAGAGAGCCAGAATAAACATATCCCTTGTTTTGTGAGTTTAACTTTAATTTTCCTTCTTTCTTTGCATTTTGTTTTAAAGTAATCAATCCCAATCTATATGCAATAGTTTCATCATAAAGAGGAGAGTCGTTTTTTGATATTTCAACTTCATCAAATGCTGCAATTTGTATTTGTCCAACATATCTTCTTATAGAATTAATTAAGCTGTCTTCTATTTCAGCTTTGAATACAAATTTGTTTTCTCCTTTGCTTATGTTTTCCATTTTTTATTTTTTACTGTTGTAGGTTCTTTTTAAGAACCCCTTTTTATACTCTTCTACCTCTTCTTCCGCCTTGTTTCTTTGGTACACCACGCGGAACCCTTGTAGTATCCAAAATATTTATTATTTTAAACCCTTCTCTTGACAGACTTTTTATTATTGCATTAGCACCTGGTCCGGGGCCAGTACTCCCGGTTTTTGCACGTATTCTCACATACAAAGATTTTATTCCTTTTTCTTTCATATTTTCAGAAATTCTTTTCGCAATAAACATTGCAATTGTTGGATTTGCTTTAAGTCTGCTGTGTTTTGTAACCATTCCACCTGAAACTTTTGCAATAGTTCTCCCAGAAGCATCAGTAACGTGTGCAAGAGAAATTATCCATGGAGCTAGAGGCAAAGAAAATGGAATTTGTACTTTTAAAAGAAAAGCAGGAAGCAAATAGAAAGAGTATTGAGGCAGGAGGAATTCATAATTTTCAACAGATAGTTTCACAGGGAATTAGCCCACAACTTCTTGAATGGAAAGGAATTGAAGCAACACTCAAGGTAGCAGAATCTCCAAATACAAAAGTTATTATCATTGGATCTTCCAAAGATGGTTTGCCAATGATATTTAATTCTGATAAAAATTAAGAAAAGATAAAACTGATTTATTTAAAACCCCCATCGCATAACCATTTAATAATCCAATTCAATCTTCGGGGGTTTTTTCTTTTGCCAATTATAGTCTGCATTTAGGCAGAACAATATATAATCAATTTTATGATAAAATAAATAAAAAATAATTAATTTCAATTACTAATTAAATTCTTTAAAATTATGATAAAAATTAAATTAATTTATTCGTTAGCCTACTTGATTTTTATTTCAATTCTTGCAGGTTGTGCACCAATCAGAAAAATTGACAGAGTTGCGGAGGGAAGCCCAAAGGGATATGTTGAATTTTATTATCTAAAGAGTGAAGGTAATATAGGTTTTTCATTTCCAGTTTATACTGTTGCTAATCCTACTAAGGACTCACCTCCTGAAGGATGGGTAACTGCTTCTAAATTGATATTCGGAGATAAGGTCGGTTTAAGACTCTCAAAAAGTCCGGGAAAATATACCTTTTATGTTGGTCTGAGTGACTTTAGTCAACCCATTTCAGTCTCAATTAAAGAAGGCATGGTTATCCCAGTAAGGATAGTTTTTACTAATATTGCCAAATATGCTCATACTTATGGTGAAATTCATAATGTAGAAAATGCTACAACATACAAATTTAATATGAAAATGTATCTAGGAAAGCCTTCCCCGATTGCTGAATATGATAAGAAATAATTAACTTAAATTTTGTAGGAGGAATTTTCATGAAGAGAAAAACTCTTAAGATAATAGCAACAATAGGATTGACTTTTTTATGGGTAATTCTATTAGCCTCATTTGTCCTTAATCATTTTTTCAAAGATAAGTATATTCTTGCCCTGGGGAAATTTGCTCCGCTCGGAATTCCGGGGGTTTATTTAAAATATTTTTTGCACTCCTGCTATTATGACAACTTATACCTCTATTAAATCAGTAGATGGTTCTGGGAGATCCCGAGTCCGCCAGCCGTGCGGACAGGGATGACAGCTCATTTGGAGACATAATGGGAGGGGTGGCAGAAGTGGCGATTCGCAAAGTCATGTCTTTTTTTAATGATAATCAGTGTTGCGAATCGCCACTTATACCACGCCATAACCACCTGATATTCATGTCATCCTGAGCGAAGCGAAGGATCTCCTTGTCATATTACAGTAACATATCAATTGTATAATTTCGAGTTACCAACCAAATGTGTATTAAGGGTAGGGTTGGGGAAGGCTGGGAAGATAGTTTGATCTTAGAATATCTCTGCTGAGTTCGTTGCATTCATAATAATTATCTTTGTGTAATTGTCTTTGTGAGACTTTTCTATATTTGTGTTTAAAATGAAAACATCATCATCAAAACTGGCTGCAAAAATTGGCAGTATAATTGCTGTAATTTTTTTAACTGCAATATTTCTACCGGAAAATCTGATCCATGCTCAGGAAACCATTGATGTCGGTAAAACCGGCTGGGATGTTAAAAGGCCGGTGATGGCTGCAGCATGCGAGAGCGGATGTCCCTGGGGAGAACTTGGAGATTACGTTAAAAAAGCAATGGAACCATATGGCTATTCAGTTATTCTTTGCCGTAACTGCAACAGGTCGTATGATCCGCGTCTGGTCTCGACACATGACTTTCCGCCACCACTTGATGAAATAAATCTTGGAGATGGCACTAATGTCCGTATAAATGCCCGTGTTGATTTTGGTGTAACTTCAAGTGCCATGCTGAGCTCAGCTTACAATGGGACTCCGGGTAACAAAGAACCCTTTCGCAATCTACGCCTGATAGCAAAAATCGAGGATCCGTTCTATTTTCTGGTGGCATCCAGAAAAGAATCGGGAATTAGAGATTTTGCCCGAATAAAACAAATGCAGCAGTCAGTAAGAATTATGGGTGCCGATAACAATATGATGACCATTCTGAAATATTATGGTATATCTGCAGATGATATTAAAGCCTGGGGAGGAAAAATAGGGGTTACCATGGAAGAAGCCTTAAAAGGAGATTTTGATATAGTTTCCGGCTTTCTGGCAAGTCCTTCTTTAAATCCCGAATCTTCCTCATGGACAACCTTAAGTCAGAAATTCGATCTGTATTTTTTTGAATTGCCCGAAGAATTGTTGAAACTCCTTGCACAGCAGAATGTGGATGCCGAATTTGTCGAGGTTCAGCACAGTCTGCTAAAGGGCATTAACCGCCGGATAAAAACTCTGGGCAGATCAGGAGAATCTTTCTTTGCGCGTGATGATACACCTGAGCAGGCCGCCTATGATCTGGCAAAAGCTATTGATGTAAACCACAGGGCTCTGAAATGGTTCATCAGGATATATACTTACGATCCGAACTCTGTCTGGAAGAATTTCGGTGTACCTCTGCATCCCGGTGCTGAAAAATATTATCGGGAGGCAGGATACATAAAGGATTGAGGATTATTGACAGCAACTTAAAAATTACATGACTTGAATTATACTGTGAGATAAATAAATATATATTTGTCCAGTTGAAGTATAAAAGAATTATCAGTTGAGCGACTAATTGTTCTAATTAAAATAATATGGATATGATAAACAATCTAATTAAAAAGTTACCTGTCATATTAATCCTATGCTGCCTTAATACGGCAATAGTGTTTTCTCAGTATGTTGGTCAGTTTTCATCTATTCAAACTGTAAAACCGCAAATACAAGTTAAAGCATACAGCTTTGATTTAAGTGATATAAGACTGCTCGACAGCCGTTTCAAAGAAAATATGGAGCGTGACGGCAAGTGGTTGTTAAGTATTAGTAATAAAAAGTTACTGCACAATTGGCGGGTTGATGCAGGCATGTCTACGAATGCCCGGCCATTTGGTGGATGGGAAGGTTTGGATGTTGAATTAAGAGGTCATTCTTTGGGGCATGTGCTTTCAGGCCTGTCCCTCATGTATGCTTCCACAGGTGAGATTGCTTATAAAAGCAAGGCTGATTCTCTGGTAAGTGCATTGGCTGAGATTCAGGAAGTGATAAATCAGGGTGGTTATTTAAGCGCATTCCCTCAGAATTTAATCAATCGTGTAATAGAAGGCAAACCAGTTTGGGCACCATGGTACACCTTGCATAAAGTGATGGAAGGTCTGATCGATATGTATCAATATACAGGTAATAAACAAGCACTGGATATTGTAGTAAAAATGAGCGACTGGGCTTACCACAAACTAGAAAACCTCTCTCCTGAACAGTTGGCAATTATGCACAAAACAGAGTTTGGTGGTATGATGGAAGCAGCATACAATTTGTATGCAATTACCGGAAATATAAATGACAAAAAACTTGCAGAATGCTTCTTTCATCACAGTATTTTGGACCCTTTGGCCCGGAAGGAAGACAAATTAGCCGGAAACCATGCTAACACTCAAATCCCGAAAATTATTGGTGAAGCCAGAGGTTATGAAGTAACTGGAAATGAAAGAGAAAGAAATATTGCCGATTTTTTCTGGCAGACAGTGATAGATCACCATACCTATGTAACAGGGGGGAACAGTGATCATGAATTTTTCTTTGGACCTGATCAGATATCAAAGCACATATCAAATGCAACTACTGAATCATGCAATACATACAACATGCTGAAGCTCACACGTCACCTGTTTACCTGGACAGCAAACGCAAAATATGCAGATTACTATGAACAAGCTCTTTACAATCATATACTGGCCTCACAAGATCCGGAAACCGGCATGGTAATGTATTTTTTGTCCTATGCACCTGGCACGTTTAAAACGTATTGTACTAAAGAAAACTCGTTTTGGTGTTGCGTAGGTACCGGATTTGAAAACCATGCAAAATATGGTGAAGGCATATACTATCATGATGACAAGAGCATTTATGTAAATCTTTTTATACCTTCAGAGTTGACCTGGAAAGAAAAGGGCATTAAATTGAAACAACAAACCGGTTATCCTGAAGAAGCTACCACGCACCTTACAATACAAGAAATAAAAGATGTAAATGTGCCTTTAAATATTCGTTATCCGTCATGGGCTACATCGGGCGCTGCTGTTAAAATAAACGGTAGAAACGTTAAAATCAGCCAGAAACCAGGCAGTTACATTGTATTGAACAAAACCTGGAAAACTGGAGATAAAATAGATATTACTTATCCGATGTCATTGCGCCTCGTAGCAACAAACGACAATCCCAATATGGCAGCGGTAGTTTATGGTCCGATAGTTCTTGCCGGTGATATGGGGACAGAGGGGATTGAAGCCCCTGCTCCATATGGAAAAGACCAGCTTGATTTCAGAAACACTGCTGTTCCCGATAATATTGTAACCACATTAAATATTAATGGCAGAAAATTAAATGATTGGCTGATTCCTGTAAATGGTAAACAATTGGTATTTAAAACCACTGGTGTAGCATCAAAAGAAATCACCATGATCCCTTATTACCAGATTGATAAACAACGTTATGTTATTTATTGGAATCTGAAGTAGATGTGAGCGGATATTGATGATGTCACAGGTAAAATAATCTACCGGTAACTGGTAATTTTCCCGTTTTTGAGACTGCTTACTCCATTATCGGTCCCAAGCCAGACACCATCTTTTTTATCGACAGCTATTGTAAGAATGTTATTGCTTGCAAGCCCATCCTCTATCTTATAAGGGGTCCATTTGGTCCCGTCAAATACAGATAACCCGTTCTTTGTTCCAAAGTATATTCTACCTTTGGAATCTGAATTGATAGCCTGAACAATATTATCTGCCAGTCCCTCGGCTGTGGTAAAGACAGTCCAGCCTTCAAGGGTTTTATAGCCTGTATGCCTGGCTACTCCTCTTTTGGTGCCAATCCACTGAGTACCGTCGGCAGAGATGTGAACACTGTAAACAGTATCAGAAGGTATAAGGATGGGTCCCCAGGCCGCATATTCCGAAGCTCCGGAAACACCATCAACATCATTCCTGTATACCCTGAGAACTCCTCCTCCAAGTGTACCGATATAAAGTGAATCGCCATCGATACTGGTTGCCATCGATGTGATAGGATAATCCTGGAAAGTACCTTCAGGGTAAGTCCTGTTATAACTGTTGGTAAGCCATTTCCTACTTTTAAATGCAAATATTCCCTTATCGGTTCCAAACCATCTAAGCTCCTTTTTTCCAATTGCTACCGCAAGTACATTTTCGCTTATAATTTTGGAGTTATCAGCATAATATGTGGTGGCACCCGACCTTGCATCGACCGGAAGAGATGCAACAGTTGCGCCCTGTGGAGTAGCTATCCAAAGTTCTGGTCCATAAGAAGAAAAACCATATACCACACTCTTCAGACCGGTGGCAGCTACCTTACGGTTCTTGTTATGCAGTGCCCATTTCGCACCATCGAAACTGACAATTCCGGATTCGGTAAGAAACCATATTGTATTATCTTCGTCAATGGTTGATGAATAGAACTTTTTAGCAGAGATCCCTTCTCCAAATGACTGAACTGTTCCGGAGGTCTGGGCGTTAATGAAAGGTGTGAACAGCCCTGCCATGAAAGAAGCAATCAGTAAAGCATTTATTCTGGCAGTCATCCTGCCTTTAAGAACCTTAATCAATGTGTTACTTGAGTTCATTTTTATTTCCTTTTTCTACACTCTTAACAAGATCTTCCGGTACAGATACAAGTTCTATACCATTTCCGGTTCCGAGATTGCGGGAATACTGTTTATCAACCGGGTTATTCCAGTGTTCATGAACACCCAGAACCGGTATTGGCTTGCCGCTGTTATCAGGATCATATTTGATGCCTTTTGGCCAATTGGCAGTATCGGCAGCCTGATGCATGTAATCATCAACCCCATAAGCATTTGGCATTGATTCCCATTCGTTGTTGACGGCATCATGTTTATGGACTCCGTCCCATTCTGTTCTGAGAAAATCATAACCAACCGATTCTATAGCAACAGGGTCGAGTGACATAAACATGGAATTACACCAGTTGTTATTAAATGGTGTCATGAAATATTTTACTGGCCCCTTTACTTCACTTGCTCCACCTCCGAATAAACCTTCTACAAACCAGAAAAGCGTGTTCTGTCCGAGGTATTTGCTTCCCATAAGATCGACAAATACCCTGTATTTATGGTAACCTGTGTTGGTGGGTTTGCCCTCCCTTCTGTTAGCAATGTGTGAATAATGAAGATGACCTGCACCATTTCTTCCAATGTTACCAAAATTCAGTTTAGCTGTAAGTGAAATGCCAGCTGCTCCATGAGATTTAAGGACTGCCATCATGATAACGTAATTGGCATTTTCAATAACATCATACAGCTTGTCATTAGTGTTTTTATCCGAATAATAGACAAGCGGTTTTTCTGTTATTTTGATAAGAGTACGCCCAAAGTTAGTTGAGGATCTATCAAGATATTTGACATTGGGGAATTCTTTTGACCAGACATTATAGTTGTGAGCATAGATTGGGTTCATTGGGTCTCCGACTGATATGTCTGCCTGATCTACTCCCGCTTCATTAACCAGTTCTCTTAACAGTTCAAGAACTGAATAAGGACCACTTTCTGTGGGTTCCATACTTACTTTCCTCATCTCCTGTCCCTTTGGCAAAGTATTTGGAAGAGCGTAACCATTTTTTTTGTCTTCCTGGCTAAGAACCCATCCTGCCTGACCCTGGTTTATCTTTATAAAGATCTTTTCTCCTTTTGTATAGCCAGCCATCTTGTTATGTTTCTTCTCATTGAAATATTTGAAAATTGCATCCCAGGCTTTTTTTACGTCCTTCTTACCGGCGAGCTTGAGAACTCCGTCACGGAACATCCTGGCGATGACCTCCGGATTATTGTTCTGAGGGCTTATAAAGAAGTCGTAATTATCAAAATTATTATGTTCAAACTTTTCGTTTGTTGCATCCGGATTCCATACCCACACCACTCGTCCGGGGAATATACCCTTTGCTTCACCGATCGGCTGGTTTGGCCCATCCTCCGGTCCTGTCCTTGTCTCTGTCGTCTGAAATAATGTCTCAGTATTATTGACCGGGATTACTGCCATGGCTACTATAACTCCCGCCAGAAGCATCACCGTTGCTCCATATCTCAAATTTATTATTTTCCGCCTCGACCTCCTTGATACTGCAGTCAGTCCGGCAACTGCCAGAAGATAAGTAACAAATCCCGACATGATTGGCGCTGCCACTCTCATACATGGATAGGTCGCCCTCGATGGTTTTGGAATTACCCTGATCAGAAACCACACCGTCGATGCAATGCCCATAATAAAAAATATCAGCTTATACGGCAGACGATGCCTTAAAAACCAGTCTCTCATTTGTCCTAATTTCCCTTTTAACCTGGAAATATCGAATTTCATTTTTTGCATGATATGTTATCCTTTAAGGATTAATAATGCAAGATTAAAAATTTATTAATAAAACTAATCGCTTAATTTTTTTTTTATGTTTAATTAACTTTTCTTGGTTAAGGTAATTGATCGGAATTCGATACAAGAAAAATTATAATCAGGAATCCTTATGAAATCAATCATTTGTAAATTCCATTAACCCGAAACGGTAAGGCTGATGAACAGGACATGAAACAAGATGTAAATCACTAAATACGCTAAATGGAATTGTAAAGTCCATACTTTATAAATAACTAATGAGGCCCGAATTTAATAATTTTCTCCGGAGATTATGAACTTGTTGAAGAATACTTTGGAATAATAATTGACCAATAAGGAACTTGTCTAAGCCCTAAATCGCAATATTTCATTTAACTCCTATTACATTAGCAATAAATTATATTTTTATGTAATATTATCTCTGTTTTCGATAACTCATTAAACCTAACCCAATGAAAAAAAATTTAAACAGATCATCCTTTGCAGTAATTATTCTCTGTCTTACTCTCATTTCATTCACAAAAAAACAGGTAAGCACTTCGCTTCCCAGGAGTGTCCCGGAAACTGAAGATGTATCTTCACGGAATATTATTGCTTTCCTTGATTCCGCGGCTGCCGGCAAGCATGAGTTCCATAGTTTTATGTTTCTCAGGCATGGCAAAGTTATTGCCGAGGGTTGGTGGAATCCGTTTGGTCCAGATCTAAAACACACACTATATTCAGCCAGTAAAAGCTTTACATCTACAGCAGTCGCTCTGGCTGTAAAAGAAAAAAAACTCAGTATTGAAGATAAGGTTATTTCATTCTTCCCTGAATGCCTGCCTGATACAGTAAGTCCCTTTCTGGCGGAACTTAAAATAAAGCATCTGCTAACCATGTCAATAGGACAAAGACGTGAGTCATCTTCTATGACTACTGGTTGGGTTAAAACATTTTTGGAGACGCCGGTTGTTAATGAACCGGGAACAAAATATCAGTATAATTCGATGGCTTCTTTTATGTTATCTGCAATAGTTCAGAAAGTTACCGGTGAAAAAGTAATTGACTACCTTACCCCAAGGTTATTCGAACCACTTGGAATTGAAGGAGCTGACTGGGAAACAAATCCGGAAGACATTAATACAGGAGGATGGGGCCTGCGACTAAAGACTGAAGATCTGGCAAAATTCGGACAATTGTATCTTCAGAAAGGCAAATGGAACGGGAAGGAAATCCTGCCAGAAAAATGGGTCGAAGAAGCTACCTCTCTTAAGATATACCAGAATCCCAACCTCTCTGAGGCAAAAAGAGATTCCTCAAATGATTCTGTGCAGGGATATTGTTACCAATTCTGGCGTGCCCGGCATAATTCCTACATGGCCAATGGAGCATATGGCCAGTTTATACTGATTATGCCGGAAAAAGATGCGTTGGTTGTATTTACTGCAGAATCTTCTGATATGTGGGGTGAACTTGATATGATATGGAAGTATTTATATCGGGGAATAAAGGATGGAAACCTGCCGGAAGATGAAAAGTCTGTTGCAGAAATGAAGCAAAGATTAGCCTCTCTTGCACTTCCCATACCTCCAAAGGTCAGTAATGAAGCAATGAGTTCACAAATCTCAGGTAAAACTATCAGCCTTGCGGAGAATCAGAAACAAATTAAGAGTATGTCCATTCAATTCAAGGATGAGATGTGTATGCTCAATATAAAAACCGATACAGCATCTTATGATATGTCATTTGCTTCCGGTAGCTGGCAACTTGGGGAAACTACCATGCATGGACCAAACCTTTTTACCCGTTCAAAAGGAAATCTGACAGGTTTACCGCCCTTTAAAATTGCCGGTGCCTATACCTGGAAAGATGATAAGTCGCTCGAACTTACATTGCGTTTTATTAATTGTATGCATACTGAAAGTATTATTTTCGCTTTTGCTGAAAACAACAAAGTACTTGTTGATATTAAAGACAGTAATTCTATGCGTAACTGAGCACCGGGTATTGAAGGAATAATACAGTAGGTATGTATTTGTCAGACAAGTAGAATTTCAGTGTAATCTTCGTTAAATTAAAAAGGCAATCTCAAAATGTAAATGTTTACATTTGAGATTGCCCTTAATTATGACAATTCCCAGTCCTTATTTGGATGCTTTAATTCTCAGAATAGTAAATGAGCTTGGCCTGAATTCCATTTTGAATGAATTGCTGAAGCCATTGAATTCACTTGTAACGGGAGCCACTTTTTTAGGTTCAGCAAAGCTGTTATCATCCTTATTGGAGGCAGACGTCAGTGTAATTATCTGTCCAACAGGTTCAACCTTTGCAACATTTGTAAGATTGATCTCTGTGCTGAACGGAGTATTCTCGCCGTTTACAACCTTAACAATTACTTCTCGGTTAGCATTATCATAACCGGCAACAGCATATTGCTTCTGCAAGCCCTTGTATTCTAATTCTCCAAAATTTACTCCATCAATTGTGCAGCTGATCATTTTTCCGCTGACAGAAACCATAATGCTATGCCATGTACCGATATTTAAGTCGAATGAGCTTCCAATGTTACCCAGACGTAAGGTAGTACCGTTTACAACATGCTCAACGCTTGCTGTATATTTAACCGGCTGATTCATATCCTGGTTGCCGAAAAGTCCGGGAGGCATACCAGGCCGCCTCATCCTTGGATTATTGATCGAGAGTGTAAAATAGTTTTTATCGTCTGCTATTCCAAATCTTATACTGAATCCATTGAATGAGCTGTCCCTTTTGAGATTGGCAGAAATTGTGCAATCGTCAAAGACCATATCTTCAAGGGTTAGTGTACCACCTCCCATTTTGAAACGACTCTGATTTTCGCTTCCTCGTATATTACCAGGGATATAAAGACCTCCTGTGCGTACTACATCAACCGGAATGCCTGTGGAATAAGCATTTTCAATAATTTTCCATGATCCTGTTTTTTCCCATTTGACTGTATCGGCAGGGAATTGGGATGAATATTTGGCAGATGAGCCTTTGCTTACTGTGAAATCTTTAACACTGATATTGGAATTACTACCCATCGAATTTGCTGTAAATCCTACCTTGCCGGAAATGGTTTCAACAGTGGTACTCAAGTCAAGAGCTGACTGAAGAGTAACATCAGGTCTGTTTTCATTGAACATTTTCTGTACATAATATGATGAACGGCCAAAAACTGAATCATTCTTAAACCTTATCAGGTTTGTCGGCCAGTGTCTCCAGTTCACATTTTCAAGCAGAGGAGCATACGATGCTATCTTAACAAGATCCGAGTTATGCTCAATGCCAAACATGAATGCGGATTCAGCCAGAGCACCTTCCAGCGTCCCGGATCCAACATTGCTGTTCACTGCATATTCCCCGATATAGACTTTATAATTACTACGAGGCACCGTATCGTAAAGATGAACTGTGTTGAAGAATGTCTCAGGAGCTACATAATAATGCGGGTCAATCATTTCAATCTTATCAGCATCAAAATACTCAGGAAGATTATTGGAAAGGCCATTATTATTAATATATGTAATCTGTGGAAATTTTGCTTTACATGCAGCATATATCATATTATACCGTTCCCCATATTTCGGACCAAAATTCTCATTTCCGATCTCAATATATTTCAGCGGGAAAGGAGCCGGATGTCCATTTTTTGCACGTTCTGCACCCCATTTGGTATTAACATCGCCGATAGCGTATTCAATAGCATCAAGTATATCCTGAACTATTCCCTTCATCTGGTCCATTTCGTAGTAATCACCATTACGTACTGAGCATGAAAGACCTGCATTTACTACAAACATGCCGGCAGCACCAATATCTTCGCAGAACTGTAAGTAATCATGATAACCGAAATTGTAGGTATTATGATAACCCCATAGGTCGAACTGTCCGGGACGTGACATTCGATCACCGATAGATTCTTTCCAATTCACCCTGTTTTCCATAGTGAATCCTTCAACTACGCAACCACCTGGCCAGCGGATAAAGGAAGGTTTGAGGTCTGCCAGTGTCTGGGCAATATCCTGGCGCAGACCATGCCCTTTGAAAGTAGTTTCAGGCAGCAGCGACACATAGTCGATCCAAACTTTACCGGTTGATTTGAATTGAAGTACAAGTTTTACAGCATTGTCAGTAACATTTGATGTAATCACTGATTTGTAATTTGTCCAGGTACCGGAATTATTCACATCATACTCCTGGGAGTACACAGCACTACCTGTATTGCCCACCAGTGATGCCACAACTTTTCCTTTGTACGATTTGTCAGCTCTCAGGTAGAACTGGAAATCATATTTTTCACCTTTGACCAGCGAGATCCCCTTGAAACCTTCATTGATAAGGTTTACGCTACCATCATTTGCGTCAATTTTCAGGAACAGTGAATGAGGATTTGCTTTGTTAAGAGGATTGTCAGAAACAACTTCCATTCCGGATTTAGAGTTGCCCTTGTTTTCCAGGGTCCATCCTTCAGTAACGTTGGTAGGGCTGAAACCGTAGAATATGAAATTGCTGATCCTCCCGAATAAATAACTGGGTTTTTTGGGAGCAACAACTTCTCCGTTTTCGATATAAGATGTAGGCGGAATGTTCTTCTCCTCAAAACCCATATTGTAAATCATTTCGGGCCATAATCCTCCGTCCCCGGCACGGTTGATTTCTTCATAAAAAATGCCCCATAGACCTTTAGGCACTTCAATGCCATTCTTCGCCACATCGATAGTGACGACTGATGGCTTCTGCTTTGTGCAGCCTGTAATCATAAGCGCTGCTGATACGCATAAGATCAGATAATTGGATTTTTTCATTGAGTTCAAATTAGGTTGGATTAAATCTATTAATTTACTTAAGTTGCAAGTTATAGTTTGAAGTAAAAATTGTTAAAATATTGTAAATCAATAAAATATGTTGATAAATATTGTTAATATATTGATAATCAAGCATATATAAATTAGGTATAATTAAAAAACCCTCCAGGTTTAAGTCGCCAAACCATATAACCTGAAGTATATGATAGAAAAATTTATTGCAATTTACGTCTTTATTGATGATATCATGATAGAAATTGGTCATAAAGAACCTGTTAACCATAATTCTTCTGATTCCGAGTTGATTGCAGTGGCTCTGATTGCTGCAAAATATTTTCATGGTAATATCGATCATACAATTAGTCTTGTTAAGTCTACCAACCTTCTTCCCGGAATGCTCAGCAAGAGCCGCTTTAACAGGTGAATACACTCAATCTTCGAGTTAATTGTAGACCTATTTTTAAATACTGCTGACATAATAAAAAGATTAAACATATCATCAGAATATATTATTGACAGTTTCCCGGTAGCTACCTGTGAAAACATTCGTATCTGTCGCTCCAAGCTTATTCAGGGGAAGCAATACCGGGGCTATAAACCTTCTATGAGAAAATACTTCTATGGGTTCACTGTTCAGGTAATTACAACAGTGGATGGAATCCCAGTTGAATTTGCGATGCTTCCTGGGTGTTATCATGATATTGATGGAATGAAAAACTTGTTCTTTAATCTGCCTGAAAATAGCATTGTATATGGCGATAGTGCATATACTGATTACTACTATGAACTGGTTTGCAAATAAGCAGAAAGTATTAATTTGATGATCGCCAGAAAAAGTAACACCAAGAAGCCTCATGAACCCTTCAAAAGTTGCACAGAGTAACCATAATTTTGTCTGCGCATCAAGACTGCTAGGTCATTTGATGTACATCATAAAATGTTAATGTCTGGGTCATAAAACAGATGAAGAAAACTTTCAGAATTTACTTAAATCGGATATAGGATCAATGAAGAAATACTTTAGTATATTTCCAGGTTTCTGAAATGTTTTCAATGAATCTAGTAGCCGACTATCTGTTTTCCATTGCATTTTTACTACGGGAAGTCAATTTCCGGATACCTGGTTTAAATTCCCGGAATTATACCTTGAAAAAGCATGTGTAAGAATCAATTTCAGCAAGTTGCTGCCAAATTAATATTTTTTATGTTTTTACTCATTTTAAATTTAACTATCATTGCATTCCGGCAAATATGGAAATGGAATCAGGATTTAATAATTTTTTAACTTATCTGAATTATGAACGCTTCGCAAGCTGAACATAAAAAACCGACTATTGCAATCGGTTGCGATCCTAACGCAGCAGCACTCAAAGATGTAATTATTTCCCAGCTTAAGGGGCTGGGCTATATTGTAAAGGATTTTGGAAGTGAAGATCCTATTTATGCCAGGGTGGCATTCGCAGTAGGAGAGGCTGTTGCAGCACATGAATATGACCGGGGAATTCTCCTCTGTGGAACCGGCATTGGTATGAGTATTGCAGCAAACAAGGTCCCCGGTATATATGCAGCCCTTTGCTGCAATACTTATTCAGCCGAACGGGCTATCAAAAGCAACAACGCTAACTTACTGACCATAGGGTCATTCACCACTGGAGTGGAAGTAGCTAAACAGATAGTCAAGATCTGGATGGAATCAGTGTGGCAGCCAGGAACAACTTCGGAACCTAAGGTAGCATGCTATGTTGAATATGCCAGGAAACACCAGGTATAAAAAATGTAATGATTATTTTTAGACTCTAATGGACTCAAAGGAAATTTTGAAGCTGGAATATACAGCACTTAATATAAGACGAAATATTTTACGGCTTATAAGGGCGGGGGGGGCAGGTCACGTTGGAGGGGCACTATCTTCCGTTGAAATTCTAACTGCACTTTATTTTAATTTGCTGAATGTTGATCCGGGTAATCCAAAATGGCCGCTACGGGACCGTTTTGTTCTGTCAGCCGGACATAAATGTCTTGTTCTTTATGCCACACTTGCCAAACGTGGTTTTTTTGATGCATCAATCCTTGATACTTATGGAGATCTTGACAGTCCGATACCCGGGCATCCCAACATGCATAAACTTCCGGGAATAGAAACAAATACCGGAGCGCTTGGACATGGCCTTTCAATAGCCGGGGGAATGGCTTTAGGGCTCCGGATGGACAAATCACAGTCCAGGGTCTATGTTTTAATGGGCGACGGGGAACTGGCTGAAGGATCCAACTGGGAGGCAGCTTCAGCTGCATCAATGCACAAGCTTGATAATATTCTTGTTTTTGTCGACAGGAACCAGTTACAGATAAGCGGCCGGACAGTAGATGTAATGAACTACGAACCTCTGGATGAACGATGGCGTTCATTCGGGTGGAGTGTCAGGACAATCGATGGTCACGACTTTGAAGCAATCATAGGTAATGCAAAGGAGATGCCTTTTGAGAAAGGCAAACCTTCAATAATTATCGCTGATACCATTAAATCAAAAGGACTCAGCTTTGCCGAACGAAAAGTAAATTATCATTACTGGAAAGCCACTCCGGAAGAGATGGAGCAGGCAGAACGCGATTTAGATGCCATCGAAAAAAAGCTGAAAGAAAAAATATAAAAGAGTACTGGCAATGAACGAATTATTAGATCCCAGAAAAACCTTCGGAGAGGCTGTTATTGAGGCAGCAGAAAAAAATCCAAATGTGGTTGTCCTCTCTGCTGACAGCAGTTCAGGATCGGGACTGGGAGCATTTCCCGGCAGGTTTCCCGGGAGGCATTTTGAATTTGGCATAATGGAACAGGGCGTAACAGGTTTTGCCAGCGGACTGGCAACTACCGGAAAGATACCGGTTTTTGCAGCAATTGCGCCATTTGTCACAGCTCGTCCCTTCGAGATGTTCCGGAATGACCTGGGATATATGAATCAGAATGTTAAAGTTGTCGGCCGTTGTTGCGGTTTAACATACGATCAGCTTGGTCCGACCCATCACTCTATTGACGATGTGGCAATTATCCGGACAATCCCGGGTGTAACAATAATCAATCCGGGAGATCCGGTGACGATTAAAAAGGCAGTTCATGCAATGATCAGTCACATTGGACCGTGCTACATGAAAATCGGAAGCCCTAAAATGCCGGTACTGTATCCTGAGGATGTTGAGTTCAGACTGGGAAAAGGTATTGTAATGAGGGATGGCCGGGATGTCGCGTTAATTGGAACAGGAACTGTCCTGTCAAAAGCTGTTGCTGCAGCTACTCTCCTCGAAAAAGAAGGAATAAGTGTCCGCCTTATTGATATGCATACTTTGAAACCGCTGGACAGGGAGCTCATCCTGGCAGCAGCAAAAGAAATAGGCAAAATAGTCACTGTGGAAGAACACTTTATAGCTGGAGGATTGGGAAGTGCTATATCGGAAATTTGCAGTCAGGAATACCCTGTCAGAATTAAAATGATCGGAATCGGCGACCATTATGCCAGCAACGGACCCTACGAAGAATTACTGGGACAACACGGCCTTCAGCCTGATCAGATAAGAGATACCGTAATTAAATTTTTGTCCACCTAACAACTTAATATCCAATATGAAAAATACTGGCGCAGTGAAAGTATTTCTCTCTCTGGCAATTCTGTTTGCCTTAGCTGAGATTTTGCTACTGGTTTTTGGAAAAGGGAGTTTCCGCATATCCGGATTGATACTTTTTGCTATGTTTTATGCACTTGCCTTCGCTGTGCAGAGAACTGAAAAACTTAAAGGGTTGTCCTTTACATGTCAGATCTTCGCATTTGTCTCATTCACACTCTATTTTCCACAACTATTTACAAACTGGGGTTTTGATACAAATAAACTCATCGTGCCCTCCATTCAGGTGATCATGTTTGGTATGGGGACAAAACTGAGCATTGCTGATTTTGTGAGGGAATTGTCAAAACCGTTAAAAGTCATTGCAGGTACATTGATGGTTTATGTGCTGATGCCCATTATTGCTTTTCTGATTATCAAAATCTATCATTTCCCGCCTGAAGTGGCAGCCGGGATAATATTGCTCGGTGCCTGCCCCGGAGGAGCAGCCTCAAATGTGATGACTTACCTGGCAAAAGGCAATCTGGCTCTTTCAATGACTGTCACTACCTTAACCACACTGATATCTCCCCTTGTTACTCCTTTTTTAATGAAGCTATTTGCAGGCCAGTTGATTGAGGTCGATGCCGTAGGTATGATGATCAGCATTGTCAACATTATTTTCATTCCGGTATTTGCAGGTATCATTATAAATAAACTGCTCTATGGAAATATCTCCTGGGTAAAGAAGGATCGCAATGTTGGTTTAATGGGGATTATCACCTTTCTTGTTGGTCTGGGGCTGATTTTCATAACTTTCCCTGCCATTATCAAAACTTTACAAATAGGCCTCATTCTGGTTTTCTGGGCTGTTGCTATTGTATCGGTTACTGTTATCATCATTCGTCGTACAAATGGTCCGGCAAACTGGATGGATATAGTATTGCCAATACTGTCACTCGGGGCAATTATGCTTTATATTATAATAGTAGCGGCACATAACAAGACGACCTTACTTACTATTGGCCCTGCGCTTTTTGTAGCCACCATAGCACATAATATCCTTGGATACATATTTGCATTTACTTCATCTAAGGCTTTAGGCTTTAATGATGCAGATACCAGAGCTCTTACTATGGAAGTCGGAACAAAGAATGCAGGCCTCGCCGTTGGTCTGGCTTATGATGTTCTCAAAAGTCAGGCTGCTGCTCTGGCACCTCTTATTTTCGGTACATGGATGAACATTTCTGCTTCTTCGCTTGCCACTTTCTGGAGCCAGCGTGAGCCACGGGAAAAATTGACTAAAGAAAAAAACCGTCTGATCAGGAGAATATCATAATGAATGTTAAAAATATTTTTGTGCAATCGATTGTTATTTTATTATTTGATCTTTATAATTATATTCGAAACAATTTGCCCGTTAGCTTAAACTTTTAATACAGGTTATTACTTGGATAACCAGGTTCATCGGGTGGCAGGAATAGAAATCAATATTATTTAATTTGGGAGGAAATACTATGAAAATCAGAAAATTATGTTATGCGCTCTGCCTTTCTTTATTGGCAGGAATTATTTTACATTCTTCTGTTAGTGCCCAGCCGACTTCTCTGACAAAAGATGAAATGCTCTATTATACTTCTCTCTGGAAAGGGGATCGCTTTCCGGACGGACGGCCAAAAGTTTCTGACGACATTATTCAGAGAATGAGATATGTATCTGTTACCGAAGCCTGGCAGACTCTTAACGGATCCAGCGATCCTGTTGAAGGTCAGGGCCCGACAAGCTTTGGCGAGTTCCGGAGAGCTACCTACACCAATCAGTATTACGGAGGGTTTAAGATGATGAGGGAAAACATCGTCATCTGTGGCAGGGCTTCAACAATCCATTTTCTTCCTTATCGTCCCGATCTTAACGGTCTTATTCAACAGCAGGGAACAAAAGACGGAAGAGGAAGAGGCCAATATACCTGGGGAATTGACCAGCTGCAAAAGGGAGATGTATATGTGGCAGATGTTTGTGAAGCTATGCTTGATGCATCCCACGTAGGTGATAACCTTGGTACAACTATATGGACCAAAACAGGTAACGGTGCTGTTATTAAGGGAACTCTGAGAGATCTTTATGGCAACCTTGCAGTTAATCCAAACTGGAACGTAATGGTTCGCGACTTCAGGCCGCAGGCTAACAGCTCTAACCTGGTGATCGGAATAAACTGCCCGATCCAGATTGGTTATGTCACTGTTATGCCGGGGGATATTGTTTTGGGAACACGCGAAGGTGTTGTATTTATTCCGCCTCAACTTGCCCAGAAAGTTGTTGAGACCTCAGAAAGAAGCCGTATGGAGGATGCTTTTGCACATGCCGGAGTTAAGGAGGGCAGGTTTACAGCACAACAGGCTGACGGTGGTTTTACGCCGGAAATGAACAAGGAATTCAACAAATGGATGTTGGACAACGCAGATAATATGGGAAAATTCTTTGATGACCCGAAAGCCGCTCCCTCGCCTGAATTTATAAGAGCATATGTAAAGGAACGTGAATCAATGACTACTCCTCAGAGATAATTAACCTCAGTGTTGATTGCTGAACCATATGGGCTGGTGAATTCCTGATCAGTTTATTTACTGGCACAAATAGATTCAGCTGACAGATTATTTATATAGAGTGTGATTATAATTCAAGATATCTGATAATGTTAACAAGTGAAACGGGCAAAAATATCTAAAAGCAGATTTAACGGATAATACAGAATAGAAAATACATAAGACTATGAAAGTATCAGAGAAACAATTAGTTATCGGACGACGGAATGCCCTTAAAATGCTGGGACTGGGATCAGTTGCAATGTTGTCAGGTGGTTTTAGAGACATAATGGCTGTTGAACCGCCGGATATGAAGGCTAAACCAAAGCTTGTTATCAACGAAGGCCACAGTCCTGTGGCTTTTACTACCGGAACAGACCGGAAGGAAATGTTGTTTGAAGTGATCAAACCTTTTGGCAAAGAAATCAAGGCCGGTTTGAAAAGGAAGCAGCTGGTAATCAAACCGAATATGGTTGTTACCAACAGGGAGCTTTGTGCAACACACAAGGATGCATTGCGCGCCCTGCTTGAATATCTGAAGCCAATTTATAAAGGCCAGATTATAATTGCTGAATCAAGTTCCAGTGTCAACTCCTCAGACGGATTTAAAAACTACGGTTATACTGATCTTGCGAAAGACTTTAATATAAAATTCGTTGATCTGAATTCCACAGGAAAAGGCAAGCCTTATTTTATCATCGACAGGAATCTTCATCTTGATAAAATTGAGATAGCAGATATTTTCGCTAATCCCGATTATTATGTTATTTCGTTATCCCGACTCAAGACACATAACTCAGTTGTGATGACCGGGGGTATTAAGAATATTGCAATGGCTGCACCACTTAATCCGGGATCTGTGAACGGGAGCAAACCGATAAGCTATAAGCGGAATATGCACTCAGGCGGATCACGTTGGCTGCATTACAATATGTTCCTGATGGCACAGAGCGTTCGTCCCGATTTTACGATTATCGATGGCGTTGAGGGAATGGAAGGAAATGGCCCGATCGGCGGTACCCCGGTTGACCACAGGATAGCATTGGCAGGATTTGATGTTGTGGCAATCGACAGTATGTGCTCAAGACTTATGGGCATTCCGCTTGAAAATGTCGGGTATATTAATTATTGTGCCGCCGCCGGTTTAGGCAATATGGACAGGGACAAGATAGATATTATAGGAGGTAAAGATCCCGATAAAAGTATCATCATTTATAAGTTAAGCGCAAATATCGCCAACCAGCTTGAATGGAAAGAGCCTTTTAATCTGCCGGCACCGGGTCCGGGAGCTGGTCAGCGACCTCCATCTGCACCAAATGCACCTGCAGCTCCTGCACAGCCTGCAAATCAAACGGTCCCGCAGAAGCAGCCGTAAGAAGTATTTTACAATAGGAGGTTTATGAATGCTGCCCGAGGGCAAAAATGATTTTTATATTAATTAAAATTAATTAAAAAGTAAACCAATGGAAAAAAAACTGATGGGAGTTTTCGCACCTATTACGACTCCGTTTGATGATAAAGGAGAGGTGGCATACGATAAACTCAAAAACAATATGAAATTCTATGCAAAGTCCAGGCTGAAGGGATATCTTGCTTTGGGTTCCAATGGAGAAAACAAAAGTCTTACAAACAGCGAAAAGGAGAAGGTCCTTGAAACAATAATTAAAAACAAGGGATCTGACCAGGTTGTTATGGCCGGATGTATTTTTGAATCCACAAAGGAGACAATAGAATTCGCAAAAATTTCACAGGGACTGGGAGCAGATTTTATAACACTTCTGCCTCCGTCGTATTTCAAGAAGGAGATGACTGATCCTGTTCTTCTCAGGTATTTTACGGATGTTGCCAGCAGCCTGACTACGCCATGCCTTGTATATAATGCACCACAGTTTTGCGGCGGAACAACCTTGTCGGTCAGCCTTGTGAAGGACCTTGCCAAGCATCCCAATATTTTTGGAGTCAAAGATTCTTCCACTGGCAATATCGAGAGTTTTTTACTTGCTGTAAGAGATACATTTAACGTTATGCCTGGTTCTGCCAACTTCTTTGTAAACGGTCTCATTATGGGTGCACCGGGAGGGGTTATTTCCCTGGCCAATGTATTTCCCGAAATTACCTGTAAATTATATGATCTTACCGTAAGCAAACAGTATGAAGAGGCTTTTAAACTTAATGAAAAAGTTATTCAGCTCAATAAGGCGGTATCGGGCACCGGAGGCGTTGCCGCTGTAAAATATGCTATGGATCTGGCCGGGCTTTACGGAGGAAATCCCAGATTGCCATTACTTCCTTTAGGTGAGGATATTAAAAAGAAAATTGAAGATTATCTTAAAAAAGAAGATTTAATATGAAAAAAGCACTGGTAAACGAGAAAGTGAGCCCTGATGCTCTTAACATTCTTAAAAAGGCGGCCGAAGTCGTATATATGCCATCAGGCGATCATGATGAGTTTAAAAGACTGGTAAAAGATGTTACTGCGGTAATGCTTGATACAACAATTAAATTTACTGGCGAGCTCATGGACTCTGCACCGAATCTGAAAGTGATAAGCAGGACAGGGACGGGTGTTGACAATGTTGATGTTGATGCAGCAACCCGGAGAGGTATAATGGTTCTTCATACTCCCGATGCGAATACAGTAACAGTTGCAGAGCATACAGTAGCTTTCATAGGAGCTTTGACCAAACACCTTGTCTTCCTTGATTCTGAAACACGTCAGGGTAAATTTAAGGTTGCAAGAAGATATTATCTCCCTGTTGATCTGGATGGCAAAACCATTGGTATCATAGGGTATGGAAGAATAGGGAAACAAGTTGCAAAAAAATGCATGGGTGCTTTCAATATGAAGGTGATAATTTATGATCCGTATATTAGTGATGTTGTTGTTGCTCCTGGAGTAGTAAGATACAGTATTGAGACACAAGTCTTTAAAGAAGCAGATGTTGTAAGCATACATGTTCCTATGACCCCGGAAACCAGGAACCACGTTGATGAGAAGCTTCTCTCTTTAATGAAACCTTCAGCATATCTGGTCAATACAGCAAGAGGGAATATTGTTGATGAAGCGTATGTCTGTAAAATGCTTGATGAAGGCAAACTGGCTGGTGCCGGTTTCGACGTGCTGGCTAATGAGCCTCCTGTAGAAAACGAATTATTCCTCAAAAATCCTAAAACTATTGTAAGTCCTCATAGTGCAGCTCTTACCAATGAATGTACCGTCAGGGTCGCCTGCGAAGCAGCTTCAGGTATCGTGGATTACCTTGAAGGTAGATTGCCTAAATCAATTTTCAACAGAAAAGAGCTCAATCTTTAATATTAATTTTAATCTGAAAATAATGAGCATAGAAAAGAAATATGATATTATTGGATTTGGTGAGGCAATGATAAGATTCACTGCACCTGATCACGGCCGGCTTGAACAATCATCACATCTTCTTATAGCAATTGCGGCTGCAGAATTGAATGTTACCGTAAATGCTTCAAAACTGGGACATAAAACTGCCTGGTTATCCAAGCTTGTCGATATTTGGTCGGGACAATATATAATCAATAAAGGAAGGGAGCATGGTGTTGATATGTCAGGGCTAATACTTCTGCCTTTTGACGGTAAAGGTACTGTAAGGAATGGCTTATGCTATCTTGAAATCGGTATTGGACCCAGGGCCAGTAAACAGATGTACGACAGGGCACACTCAGCAATCAGTCTGATTAAACCGGGAGACTTTGACTGGGAAAAAGTTCTAATCCAGACAAAATGGTTCCATACAACCGGCATAACAACGGCTATCTCTGACAATGCTGCCGCTGAAGCTATTACCTCCCTGAAAACAGCCAAGAAACTGGGTGTTACCACCAGCTTCGACCTTAATTTCAGGTCTACTTTGTGGAGCTCCGAAAAGGCAAAAGAGGTAATGAAAAAGGTAATGCCATACGTGGATGTAATAATTGGAAATGAAGAGGATTTTGAAAAAATGCTTGGAATAAAAGCTGAAGACGGAACGGAATCATATTCTGATCTTGATCCTGAAAACTATAAAACCGTAGCCAAACAGGTAGTCAAAGAGTTCCCAAATGTGCAGGTTGTAGGAACCACTCTGCGACATGTCAGAACGGCACTTCTTAACGACTGGCAGACTGTTATGCTTTATAAGGGCGAGTTCTATGCTTCAAGGAAATATGAAAATCTTGAGGTTCTCGACAGGACAGGCGGAGGCGACAGTTTTGCTTCTGCACTTATTTGCAGTATGCTCGAAGGAAGAGGTCCCCAGGAGTCAATTGAGTTCTCCGCCGCTTATTCAGCGCTTTGTCATGGATTCATGGGTGACTGGAATTGGGCTACAAGAGCTGAAGCAGAGAAAGTTATGAAGGGAGGAAGCGCAAGAGTGGTTCGATAATGTGATTGAAACTTTAACAATTATGACTGATATTTTAAAGAATGCATGACCCATAAAAACGAACTTTTCAATATATTAGTTTACTAATATTTTTCACTAGTGTCCGATTAAAATTATATAACGTTCTTTGAAATCCTTGATATATCTGGCTTGTAGAGCTTTTTAGTTGCGTGACGATTTGAATTGAAATTCGTGGTTTTAGCTTTGTTAAAAGCAAAAATCCATGAATCAAGGCAAATATGTTTTCGCCCAACTTGCAGATTTTTTACCTCAGCGTGTATTTGATCGTTTGGTATATGAATACAGTGGCAATCAATACATTAAGCACTTTTCCTGCTGGAATCAACTTCTCAGTATGGTATTTGGTCAAATTGCCGGCAGAGAGAGTTTTAGAGATCTTATGGTTAGTTTAGAACCTCACAGACCTAAGTACTATCATCTTGGATTTGGAAAAGGTACTTCAAGATCCAATTTTGCCAATGCCAATGAGAAACGTGACTGTAGAATTTTTGAAGATTACGCCTTTCATTTAATCGAACAAGCACGTAAATCTTCAATAGTAGATCAGGATTTTCAGTTGAACATTGAAGGAAATGTATATGCCTTCGATTCTTCAACCATTGATTTGTGCTTGAGTATGTTCTGGTGGGCCGAATTCCGTAAAACAAAGGGAGGAATCAAATTGCATACCTTATATGATATTAAGACCTCCATCCCTTGTTTTATCCATATATCCGCCGCTTCAATGAATGATATGAGAGCTATGGATTTATTATATTATGAACCAGGCGGTTATTACATTTTTGATAGGGGATACGTCGATTATGCTCGACTCTTCAGGATCCACCAAAGTTCAGCCTTCTTTGTATGCAGAGCTAAAGACAACCTCCAGTTCCAAAGAATTTATTCAAACAAAGTCAATAAGGAGACTGGCGTTTTGCTCGATCAAATTGGAAAGCTTACTGGATTTTATGTGTCTAAGAAATATCCGGAAAAACTTCGTCTTATTAAGTTTTACGATGAAGAAACAGATAATGAACTTGAATTTTTATCCAATAACTTCAAACTATCTTCAGAAGAAATTGCTTAACTTTACAAATACCGATGGAAGGTGGAACTTTTCTTCAAATGGATAAAACAACACTTGAAAATCAAATCATTTTGGGGTACAAGCATGAATGCGGTCAAAATACAGGTTTATTCTGCAATAATTACTTACTGCTTGGTCGCATTAGTTCGTAACAAATTGAAAGTTGATCGTTCAACCTACGAAATATTACAAATTTTGAGCATATCTCTATTTGACAAAACGCCAATAAATGAGCTACTTACAAATCAGAATTATAAAGATGTCAAAGAACTATATGATAAACAGCTGAAAATTAGCTGGTATTAATCGGACATTAGTGAATATTTTTATTAATTATTAACCTAACCTACTAAAACTATGAGAAAACTGACAACACTTCTTGTACTCCTGTTGTTCGCGGGATTACAGGTTGCTTTTGCTCAACGGACAATTACGGGTAGAGTTACCAAAACTACAGATAATACCGCGCTGACGGGGGTTACTGTTCTTGTTAAAGGAACTACTACCGGAATTACTACTGACATCAACGGGCGATATTCTATCCCGGTACCTAACAATGAGGCAATTTTGCAATTCTCATTTATTGGCTTGAAGCAAAAAGAGGTGACTGTTGGAACGCAAACAACTATCGATGTTGCCCTTGAAGAAGCCATGCAACAGATGAACGAAGTCGTAGTAACGGCACTTGGTATTAAGAGAGAATCAAAAAGTCTTGGTTATTCAGCAACATCTGTTAAAACGGAAGAACTGCTGGCAAGCAAATCTGCCAACATGATGTCGTCGCTTGAAGGAAAGGTTGCAGGTCTGAACATAACGCTTCCGGCTTCCGGTGTTGGTGGTAGTTCGCAAATACGTTTACGTGGACAGGCTGCTTTCACAGGAGCAAATAATGCTCCATTAATTGTAATTAATGGCCTTCCCATGGATCAGGGTGCCCGGGGTGCAGATGGTGCTAATCAGCGTGACTTAGGGGATAATATGAGTAATGTTAACCCTGATGACATTGAAAGCATGACTGTATTAAAAGGTGCGACAGCCGCCGCAATTTATGGTTCACGGGCAGCAAATGGTGCTATCATCATTACCACAAAATCCGGTCAAAAAAATCAGAGTATCGGTGTTGAATATTCTACCAGTTATACTTTGCAGAAGGCTTTGGATTTCTTTGACTTCCAAAAGGTATATGGTGAGGGATTAGCGGGAAAGAAACCAGCCTCTCAGGCAGAAGCCGCTGGTAATGGTCAATTAAGCTGGGGCGCAAAGTTAGATGGTTCGGACGTTTACCTTTTTGATGGATCAGTAGTACCCTACTCATTTCAGCCACACAGGGTGGGAGACTATTTTCAACTCGGAAAAGTTTCCAACAACACAGTAGCAATGTCAGGTGGTAACGCCAATGGTAGCTTCAGGGCCTCATTCTCAAACACGACTGGCTCAGGTATTGAACCGTCAAATGAATATAAAAAGAATACTTTCAACATAGGGGTCAATTACGACATTACTAAAAAACTCAAGTTTTCCACGAATATCAACTACACAAAAGAAAACTACATTAACCCACCGCAAATCGGACAACAGGGAGCTGGTTCCATGAACTTCCTCACCCGGTTGGCTCAATCCATTCCACTGGCGAATTTAAGATATAATAACACCAACCCTGCTACGGGAACTGAGGCGGTAACTTCAGGTTTTCAGGGTACAATTCTCAACCCCTACTATGCTATGGCAGCAGGTGCTTCATATATCAACACGAGAGACCGTTTTCTGGGGACAACTACCATACGTTATGATATAACCGATTGGCTGTATGCTCAGGGCAGGTATAACTACGATTATGCCATCAGTTTCGCAGAGACCAAGAGTCCTGGCGGTATAGCAACCAGTATTCCAACAAATTCAGATGGTACTTATAAAGGAAGTTATAATGTTGTAGAATTCTGGCAGACTAACGTAAATGCTGATTTCCTTGTGGGTGTAAGCAAGAAGATTAATAAATTTTCTGTAGATGCAAGTTTTGGGGGAAACACATTTAGATACAAAACTCACAATTTTAGTGAGACCGCCACAAATCTTACCGTCAGAGACCTTTTCTCCATTTCAAACGGGGTTACTAAAACCCCAACTTATAGTTTTAGCCAAACACGGGTTAATTCACTTTATGGATTGGCCGAGATTGGATATAACTCAATGTTTTACCTCAATTTTACGGGTAGAAATGACTGGTTCTCTGTATTAAATCCAGAAAATAATTTTAAGTTTTATCCATCAGTGTCAGGTAGTTTTGTTTTCTCAGAATTGTTGAAGGACCAGAAATGGCTCTCATACGGCAAACTGAGAGGTTCGTGGGCCCAGGTAGGTAGCTCAAATGGTGTAAACGCATATGATGGACTCCTGACCTATAGTATTGGTGCTAACCAATTTAATGGTCAGACTACAGCAAGTATTGCGCCCACAAGCGCTCCTAATCCGGCATTGCAACCATTTACCGTAACTGAAAAAGAAATAGGTTTGGAAGCGAGGTTGCTTGACAACAGGTTGCATTTTGATATTGGATACTTTAACAAGGTGACAACTGACCAGATAATGAGTATTAACCTTTCTGATGCATCCGGATATACTACTTCCAAACAAAATATTGGCTCATTAAAGAACAGCGGTGTGGAATTATTAATAGAGTATACACCTGTAGAAACGAAAAACTTCAGCTGGACGACTGCCTGGAACACTACTTATTTGAAAACAGAAGTACTCTCCGTTGGCAAGAACCCGGATGGGACACCAATTAAGGATTTACTTGTAATTTACTATAATGGTACCGGTAACGAGTTTCTTGGAGAATTGCATTACACGGTGGGAATGCCGATGAACCAATTGTATACAAAAACATATTTGAGAAATGATAATGGTGATATTCTCGTTCAAAACAACGGTAGATTGCTCGCATCGCCTACTACTGTACCTGTTGGAAGTTCGATCCCAAAACACACAGGTGGTTGGAACAACACCTTTACCTACAAAAATCTTTCTCTTGGTGTATTCATCGACTACAAGCTGGGAGGAACAGTACTATCATCTACATACTTAAATATGACAAGACAGGGAATGTCCGATCTTTCACTGGAGGGTCGCAGAGAGGGAGAAACTGGTCTGGTATTTCCTGGTGTTTATCAATCCACCGGCCAACCCAACACTACTGTGGTTACAGATCTGCAGGGCTTTTACGGAGATTACCGAAATCTTCAAATCGGGGATCCTTTCACATTTAAATCAGATTTTGTTAAGTTGAGAAGCATTACGTTATCATATAATCTCACCGATGTTGTAAAGAAAGCGGCTTTCCTCGGCTTTGTCAAGGGATTATCGCTGCAAGTTTCTTGTCGTAATGTGGCAATTCTTTATAAGGATATTCCTAACCTTGACCCTGAAGCCATTCAATCTTCGGGAGACACGAGATCTGGTTATGAGAATTCATCATTACTAACAACCCGAGATTTTATGTTTGCTTTAAATGTTAAATTCTAAGGATTATGAAAAAGATAAGACAATTAATATTTTTAAGTGCATTCCTGCTTTTGATTGGAGGATGCGATAAGGGTTTTGTGGAAGTCAACACAGATCCATTTGCAATAACTACCATTGATCCGGCGCTTTTGCTTGCCGGAGTAGAACCCTACCTTGGTGGTTGGGATTCAGAAAGTACGATAGTTCAGCAATTTGTTATTCCGTATAACCTTGGAGCCACACTGGGTTTCAATTTTAATGAAAACATTGACGGGACCCAGAACGGCTCCTGGGGCCAGTATACAGGTGCGGTCAAAGCATTTGTTCAAATTTTGAATATGTTGAAAGGGACTACCACTAAAGTTAATTTACAGAGCATAACCCGTATCTACAAAGCTTCGGTCTTTATGAACATTGTTGACACTTACGGGGATGTACCTTACTTTAAGACAGGCCTGGCTGCCATTGAAGGTGAAACATCCTTCTTCCCTCCATATGACAATAATGCGGCTATCTATGATGACCTTTACCTCGAGATAACAGACGCATTAAGTAAATTGGATCCTGCCGGTGATTACGTTTCTGCTGACCTTTTTTATGGGGCAAAAGCTTATATTCCCATTACCAATGCAGCCGCACAAGTGGCGCAATGGAAAAAACTTGGTAATTCGTTGCTGCTAAGATTAGGAATGCGCTATTCTAAGCTAAATCCCACCAAAGCTGCATCAATAGTGGCTCAAGCATTTAATGGTGGAGTGATGACATCGAATAATGACAATGCGCTAGTGGTTTACGATGGCACACTTTTTACAAATACTGGTAACGGTGGTTTGATAAATAACAACCCGAGATTCTATTATATAGCAGAGCCTTTCGTAAATCAATTGAAATCAACCAGTGATCCACGTAGCAAGTATATGGTCGCATCATTTGCAGATCCAAATGCTCCGTTAAATGATCCTGCCCCCAATACTAATGTAGCAGCTCAGTTTGGTCTTCCGGTAGGGATTCCCAACGCTAATCTTACTGTTGCCCTTGGTTATAGAGGGCCTAAGGCTTCAGGGTTTGATTATTCACAGGCGAACGTAAACGTGGCGGCATCTTTGACAACCCCTTCTTTTTATGTGACCTATGCTCAGACTTCTTTGCTACTTGCAGAGGCGGCAAATAGAGGTTGGATCACCGGTGGTGATGTTGCTGCCAAGCAATATTATGAAGCTGGAATAAGAGCGGACATGAGTGCTTATTCTTTAGTTATAGCCAAGACTAAACCCACAAATACCGCAGTTCCTATACTTCCTTCAGTTTCCGTGGCAGAACAGGATGCCTATATTGCACAATCTGGTGTGTTATATGATCCTGCTAACGCTCTTAAACAGATCAACACACAATACTGGATAGCTAGTTTCCTGATGAGTCCGGAAGCCTGGGCCAACTACAGAAGAACTGGTTTCCCCACTTTGACTCGTAATAGTTATAATGACGCGCTTCTGGCAAATGGTGGTGACGGATATGTTCACAGATTTACTTATCCTGATGCTGAATCGTCTAAAAATCAAGTGAACTACCAGGCTGCAGTAACAGCTATGGGTGGCACAGATAATTTAATAGCAAGAGTGTTCTGGGATAAACAGTAGAACCTCTTAAATGGAAACATCATTCAGTAAGTAATTTTGATTAAAACAGAATAAGATTAAGACTAAGGAGTCATTATAGATTTGACTCCTTAGTTTTTTTTTCAAAGATTCTGTAATCTTTTCCAGGGAAGTATATGAAAAAAACAAACTGCAAGGTCGCATCACACTTTCTGTTTAAGTGCCGGGCTTATATATTTCTCTGATTGCAGGATATATCTTCCTGTATTTGAATAACTGATTATGGTATTGTCCTGCATTTTGAGAGTCTGGTTCAGTTATACCTTTAACATGAACCATATTATGAGCAGCCTCCACAAATGAAGGGAACCATCCGGCAGCAACGGCTGCTGATATACCGGCACCCAGGGAGGAAGCTTCATCAGAAGACATAGTCAGCACTTTTTTTCCACTGGTATCGGCAATAATTTGTCGCCATAAATCGCTCTTTGCCCCTCCGCCTATTATTGCAAATTCTTTAGTCCTTTCCCCAATTGCCCTTTCCACAGCTTCCGTGGCCAGGGACTGTTCCATTGCAATTCCTTCCAGTATTGCCCTGTACAAATGACCTCTGTGATGACCTGAAGTGAGACCGACTATACATCCGCGGGCATCCGGATCCCAGTATGGGTTCATAACTGCATTCCAGTAAGGCAGGATCATGAGTCCTTCACTGCCAGGTTCAACTTGTTGCGCTTCTTCCTCCAGTTGCCTGTAAATCTCAGGTTTATGGTTAGGATCGATTTTCAGCATCTGCTGTATAAACCAGTCAATCAGAAATGTACCTGAACGCAGGCTTGTCTCACAATAATATCCTTCCTCTGCGCAACATGCCATTGTACGGAAACTCCTGTCGGTTATATAGTTCTTAGTAAATGTCCCTGAAACTACCGCAGTGCCCAGGTTCAAGTATGCCCGTCCAGGGGTAAGCGCGTTAACGCCCACTCCTGCTGCCTGACCATCACCACCTCCTGCAACTACCTTTGTACCGCTTTTTAACCCTGTGGTTTCTGCAGCTTCCCTGGTAACATGTCCTAAAACAGTCCCGGGGGGGAATACATCAGGTAATTGCCGGGGGGTAATATTAAGCTGGTTAAGGATTTCCAGCGACCATGTCTTATTTTCAAGATCAAATATCCCCATTGGGTCTGCGCTTGCCCAGCTTGTTTTGTAGTGTCCTGTTAATTTATTAACGAGATAGGTGTGTACATCGCAGAAATTGGCCACCTTCCTGAAGAGATCCCTTTCATTATCTTTCATCCAGGCTAAACGATATACCACCGGTGCATAATCCTTTGGCTTGCCGGTAATCTGATGGATGTGATCCTCCCCTATTATTTTTGCGAATTTATCTACCTGGCTTTTGCATCGTTCATCGAGCCAGGTGATAGCAGGTCTCACAGGTTTGCCATCCTTATCCAATCCGACAAATGTTTCCCTTTGATTCGATATTGCGAGAGCAGTAATTCTTCCTTTATCAACCTGATATGTAAGTTCCTGCAGAGACTCCACCAGAGAACTCCACCAATCATCAGGATTCTGTTCGTAATAATTTGACTGAGGGGAAGACAATCGTATCGGACTGCTTCCTCCGGCAATGTACTTACCATTAATATCCCAGGCTATTGCCTTTGTGGCAGTGGTACTGCTATCTATTCCGACAACGATTTCTGATTTCATGATCCTTGCTGAAAATTCCTGTTTCTATTGCATATCCGATTCATACTGTTATCTTAAGGCTGTATCCGGTGGCAAACGCAATGAGTTTCTTCTCTGTGACCTCTTCCCTTCTTAGTAATCCGGCTAACCGTCCTTCGTGCAGAACGGCTATTCTGTCCGATACAGTCATAATTTCGGGTATTTCTGAAGAAATAAAAATAATACCCATCCCTTTTGCTGCCAAGCTGTCGATCAGCTGATAGATCTCTTCCCTGGCTCCGACGTCTATACCCTGGGTAGGTTCATCCAGTATGATGATCCTGGGATCAATCATAAGATTACGTGCAAGCATAACCTTTTGCTGATTTCCACCACTGAGAGAACTTATGAGCTGCGACGGCTCTTTTAATTTAATGTTCAGCAGCCTGATATAATTGTTTATTTCTTTGTTCTCAGATGATGATCTGATGAAAAAATTAAGGTGACTTAATTCCGGCAGATGTGAAATGGTCATATTTGATCTAACCGGGAGATTCATGAAGAGAGCCTGTTCCTTTCGGTCTTCAGGGACCATGGCTATTCCGTTCGCAATTGCTTCCATGGGTGAATCTATGGATAATAATTTACCGGAAAGGGTTACTGTCCCTTCTTCAACGGGGTCAGCGCCAAATAATGCACGTCCAAGTTCGCTTCTGCCGGATCCGACAAGACCGTAAAATCCAAGTATTTCGCCTTTGGAGAGATCAAAGCTGATGTTACGGAACCCGTTACCTCCCAGAGCATTAACTTGCAAGAGAATATGGTCAGATTTATGGATAATTCTTGGATGAGGGTTCTTCATCTCGCGTCCGGCAATCATACTGAATAAACGTGTAACAGTGGCTTCTTTTCTTTCAATAGTCCCTGCAGACTGACCGTCGCGCAAAATGGTGATTCTGTCTGCAATCTGCAGTACTTCCTCAATTTTGTGGGAGACATAAACAACTGATACGCCTCTCTTGGTTAATCTCCCGATTATGCTGAACAGCTGCTTTGTTTCCAAATCAGTCAGGGAAGAATTAGGTTCATCCATTATAATAATACTCGCATCACCTGAAAGCGCTTTAATGATTTCAATACCCTGCCGTTCCGATATACTCAGATCTTTCACACAACTTTTCGGATCCGTAGAGAAATTTATTAAATCCAGCGCTTCCCTGGCCGAGCCTATCAGCTTTTGATAATTGATAAAACCGAGGTGCGAAATATTGAACTTTTTCATTCGCCCCATAAAAATGTTTTCCATGACATTTAAATGAGGCATCATTGTCAATTCCTGGTGAATGGTGGCGATACCTTTTCTAAAGGCTTCCAGTGGTGAATTGAATTCAACTTTTTCTCCATTGAACATCAGTAAACCTTCATCCTGCTTTAGTATCCCTCCGATAATATTCATCAGGGTTGTCTTCCCTGCGCCATTTTCGCCTATTACTGCATGTACTTCACCGCGATACAGCGTCAGATCGACATTGTTCAATGCCTTTATACCTCCAAAGTTCTTGGAGATTCCCTTTACTTCCAGAATATAATCTGATTTTACAGACATTACGTTTTAACCTGATATCATTTGAAATAATAAGAGTTCTTTACTTACCTGAATCGGGCAGAATTTGATCTATATTTCCGGGAGTGGCCATTGGAGTGTCTAAAAGGAGTTTTCCAAAAGGAGGAACAATACCTCCGGCAATATAGTTATAAAGGCGGATGACGACATCCCGACCCTGTAATTTTGTACTCTGATCAATTAAGCCCTGAATCACACCCTCCCTGACAAGACCCACCGTTTCAGGCAGGAAATCATGACAAACAACCTTAACCGAGCCTTTTTTGCCACTGTCCTTTACAGCATTAGCTGCTCCAAACTGGCCACTGGCAGTAATATAAATTCCGGAAAGATCAGGAAAAGAACTCATGAAATCCATCGCCTGTGTATAAGCAATATCTGCCAGATCGACATTTTCTACTTCCCCCACAATTTTTATATCGGGATATTTTTCTGCGATGACATCCTTAAAACCTTTTCGCCTTAATTCATGTGCTTCCACCGCAAAAAATCCTGTTATAATAGCAACTGTCCCCTTCCCGCCAATCAGCTGTGCCATTTTTTCGCCACATTCCCTGCCCTGCTTATAATTGTCTGCTCCTACAAAAAATACCCTTGGAGATTCTTTGTTTGTTTCCGAATTATATGTGGCAACAGCAACATTGGCCTTGAATGCTTTTTGTATAAACGGTATCATACCTTCATCGCCGGCAAGACAGGCAATACCATCGTAATTTTGAGCTATTGCTGCCTCAACAGCAATCCCGAACACGTCAGCAGTATGACGATCACCCGCGACTATCCAGTCAACATCAGTATTGAAATCCTTCAGGATGTCTCTGGCTTCCATTACTCCTTCTTTTACAGGAGTCCACCACGGATTGGTCTCCATTGCAAGGAAAGCGATCCTTATTTTTTCATTCTTCATGTTTTTAACAGGCATCACCTTACCCTGATCCTCGGCTCTTCCCTCTGAGAAATATGCAGGAGGCTTAGGCAATATCCTTGAGCTCCTGTGAGAGGACGACCTGTTACAGGAGTAATTAAACATAAGAATAACAAGTAATGATAACAGTATACCGGTATTTTTTTTCATAAGTCAGATATTTTTCAACTTTCCTTTCAGTAACTGGTCAAGTCCCACGGCAAGTATAATCACAATTCCAATTGTAATAGTCTGAAAATGGTTAGGGATGTGCAGCAAAACAAAGGCATTCCTTACTATTGACATAATTGTGGCACCAATGATTGCCCCGGTAACAGTACCTTCGCCTCCCTGCAAACTGGCGCCGCCAATCACGACGGCAGCAATCACATCCAGTTCATTGCCGATGCCAATATTTGTGGCGGCGGTCGACAGCCGTCCGGTTAATATTATGCCTGCCAGGGCGCAGAAAAAGCCGGATATGGCATAAACAAAAACACGAACCTTATTAACGGGAACTCCTGATAATCGCGCTGATCTCTCATTACTCCCCACGGCATAAATATACCGTCCGGGAACCGTGCGTTTTAAAAAGACCGTCACCAGAATGACCAGTAAGAGAAGTAAAACAACAGAAAAAGGTACAAGCCCCAGATAGCCGCTTCCAAGAAAAATTATGGATGCATTTTGCATTGGAATATTCGATGCAACGCTTCCTTTGACCCCGGTGGCAAGAAGGTATGTCAAACCTCGTCCAATGCTTAGCATCCCCAGGGTTGTAATAAAAGGATTGATTTTAAACCTGGTAATAATAAGACCGCTCACAGTTCCTAATAATAATCCGAAAATGAGTCCGCAAATAACAGCAAGCAGAGCATTCTGGCTATACACGGCAATTAACCTTGCTGTAAGCATTGAAGAAACTGCCATAAGGGATCCCACTGACAGGTCAATTCCACCGGTGATAATAACCATGGTCTGGCCGATCGCCATTATACCTATCGTGGACATGCCCCGCAGGACGTTAAACAGATTATCTTGCTTCAGAAAATACGGACTTGCAACACTCATTATAACAACTATGAAAATGAGCGCTATTAACACATTTACCTCTCTGATTTGAAGATACTTACGCCAGCTTGTGCCCGTTTTGTATTTGTTCATTCAGTAAAATTCAAGTTACATACGTTCCTGTTTCCAGAAATTATTTTTTTAATGAGTCCCAGTTAACCCGCATCAGGAAATGAGTCTTTACACAATGATTAATTCAAATAGTAAATAACTAATTATTAGTCAGTTAAGAGTAGAAGTCCAATTTCTAAATTCTAAATTACTAATTTTTATATATATAATAAATAAACTCCGGGCAATTAATTCATTTAAAAAAAAGAGGGTGCAATTTTCCCGCACCCTCAAAATATTCGTGAACAGAAAATTAAATAATCAAATTCTTATATCCACAATTTATCATATGTCATTCCTGACCTGTCCCACTCAGGTGTAGGTTCAAAGTACTTTTCACCTTTATTTGGCATCATTGCCTTGATAGCTTCATCGTTAAGCTCAATTCCTAGACCCGGAGCATCAAGAGGAACATTGGCAAACCCGTTAGTAATCAGAGGTAGTTTACCTGTCATTTTAACCATTCCCTCCCACTTGGGATTATCAATATTATGATGCTCAAGAGCAAGAATATTTTCCGTGGCAGCAGCAGCATGAATTGCGGCCATCCAGGCAACAGGAGTACTGTTGGAGTGTAATGCTCCTGCAATTCCTGCTTCCTCTGCATAGTCAAGGATTTTCTTTGTCTCAAGTATACCGCCAGCACTCACTAGATCTGGATGGACAATATCAACAGCGCGTTCGTCTATCAGTTTTTTAAATCCTCCAAGCTGACCGTTAAGCAAATAAATATCCTCCCCTGTAAGTATTGGTGTTTCAAGAGCTGCTTTTATCTCTTTCAGCTGATCAGTGAGGAACCATGCAACCGTATCTTCGAGCCATGCCAACCTGTATTTTTCGAGTGCTTTGCCTATACGGATAATCTGATTCATATCAATATGTCCGAAATGATCGGCTGAAAGAGGTATCTCTGTACCGACCACGTTTCTCACATTTTCAACAATTCTCTGAAGACCTTCCAGCCCTTTGTCGGTTACCTGAATCTGGGTAAAGGGCTGTTCTTTTTTCCAATAATCATCAAAACCGCCAGCGGCATAACTTCTTCCCATGTACCAGTTGCTTAAATTATTGCTGTTCTGACCCCAGAATTTTGAATTGACCAGAGACTCGGGATCTTTGGCAATTTCATCCATTCCAATGTCCATTTTAAGCCATGTATAGCCGTCGACCAGTCTTCTTTTAAGTGCTTCAATCTGTTTTGCCGGATCAGTCTCGTCAGGCGTATCGGCATAGATCCTGACTTTATCACGATATCTTCCTCCAAGCAATTGCCAAACAGGAACATTCAAGGCTTTACCACACAAGTCCCAGCATGCTGTTTCCACAGCGCTTACACCACCACCCTGCCGGCCAGGTCCCCCGAATTGCTTGATGACTTTAAAGATCATCTCGACGTTACAGGGATTAAGGCCTACTATCTTACTCTTCAGGAAAAGGGCAAAACGCGGGTCTGTTCCGTCTCTTATGTCTCCCAGCCCGTAAATACCCTGGTTTGTTTCAATTCGAATAATACGGCTGGCAAGAGATCTGCCACTTTTATCTGCTATGCGCAGGTCGGTGATTTTAAGATCAGACGGGTTCGATGCCCGGGAAACATTCTGTGTAGTCTGGGCTATTGTATCTTCAACTGACAGATGCCATAACCCACCGAGAGCAATACCACCTAAAGCAGCTTTCTTAAGAAAGTTACGGCGATCGCTGGAGATGGCCGGATTATTCAATTCAGCCTTAACAGATTCTCTTTCCGCAGCTTCTTGCTTCCTGGTTTTAACAGCAATTTTCTGCAAAATTGTTTTCATGTTGCATTATTTATTAGTTAGTAAAAATTATCATCTGTTTGATTATATGCTTTTTGCATAGTTAATTAATATTATCTTCTAATTATCGTTGTATTGTTGATAGCCAATATTCCATAAATATACTGTTTTTAAAGCGTTGCAAAATCTTAAAAATTCTTAATTTTTATATAATATACTGTTGACTATCCGTATTAAAGGGTTTAATTTCTAGCACTGATATTAATTTATAAAATTTCTAAGTCGTTGAACCATTAGACGGTAGACTTGTTTGAAATCCTGAAAGCATAAGAGCCTGTCCGGATATATTCACCTTAAGGGGAAATAAATTACAAAAAAAATTCTCAAATCCTCTCTGTTTGTATAGATTTGTATATACTTGAATTGGATAACTCCTCTGCAGGAAATCAGCCTGGTACGGATTTTTAAAATATTGCATCGAACTAAAATAAATAACCGAATTAATTGATTATGAAAAAAATGGAAACATTCTCAGATTTCATATTGAAATTAAAAAAGCTGAAAAATGCTTTGACGATCCCTATATCAGCGGTTGTGTTGATATTGATTTTAAGTTCACTGATTACAGTCATCGGCCAGGATGGAAATTCCGGTCAGGAAAAACCGAAAGTAATCCCGCTTGCCGAACGCATTGGGCATACTGATCAAACAAAAGCTTTTGCAAGCAAGAATGTCCATCAGGGTACCGGAACATTATACATACAAACACTTTTAGGCAGAGGTGCAATAACCGGATTAAACTTTATGCACCATGGTCCGTTGATGCCTAAAAGTTCTATCGGCCATC
>Ga0187886_1000342_pt1 | contig 58890 bp, 59 predicted proteins | sample June2016WEW_20_1_FD_133001 | JGI IMG/M metagenome (GOLD analysis project Ga0187886, IMG submission 133001) | Peatland microbial communities from SPRUCE experiment site at the Marcell Experimental Forest, Minnesota, USA - June2016WEW_20_150 | ecosystem: Environmental > Terrestrial > Soil >... | reverse complement strand
TCTCGACAAGTACCTCGAGGAGATAGGGATGGTCGACCTTGTGACTCCGCAGGAAGAAATTGACCTTTCCCGTCGAATCAAGAAGGGGGATCAAAAAGCTCTCGAGAAACTGACCAAGGCCAATCTCCGTTTTGTCGTCAGTGTCGCCAAGCATTACCAGCATCAGGGCCTGTCCCTTGGAGACCTGATCAACGAAGGGAACCTCGGACTCATCAAGGCCACGAAGCGATTCGACGAGACGCGCGGGTTCAAGTTCATTTCCTACGCCGTCTGGTGGATCCGACAATCGATTCTGCAGGCGCTCGCCGAGCAGTCCCGCATCGTGCGTTTGCCGTTGAACCGTGTTGGGGCGCTGAACAAGATTGGCAAAGCATTCAGCACACTTGAACAGGAATTTGAACGGGAACCGAGTGCCAGCGAGCTGGCGGAAGAACTTGACATGTCCCTTTTCGAAGTCTCGGACACGCTCAAGATTTCCGGGCGCCACCTGTCAATGGACGCCCCCTTTGCACAGGGTGAAGATAACCGGCTGCTCGACGTTATCCAGGACCAGCGACAGCCTTCTCCTGATCATCAACTGATGGAAGAATCGCTGAAGGCGGAAGTTCGCCGCGCGGTGAACACGCTGAGCGAACGAGAGGCGCAAGTAATCCGACTGTGCTTCGGACTCGATCAGGAGCACTCACTCACGCTGGAAGAGATCAGTGAGAAGTTCAATGTTACGCGGGAGCGCATCAGGCAGATCAAAGAGAAGGCGATCCGTCGTTTGCGATATGCATCCCGGAGCAAAGCCCTGAGGGCTTACCTAGGATAATGAGCCGAAAGAGACAAGCATCTTGTGAAAAGCCTCGGCGTCAGCCGGGGCTTTCTTTGTTCGTGAGGGTGAATTCTAGGGAAAAGATAGGATATAATTGAAGAGTTTGGGTCTAAAATGAAAAATCCCTACCGACCTGCCCCGAGTCTTCTTCGGGGTCTTCATCGATGAGGATTCTTCTTTAGAGCAAGTAGCGGGGGGAGGACTTGAGCCTGCAACTCTACACCCCGCCGAAAGGGCGCACCAACCACCACGACTTACCCCTCTTCGATGCGAAGAAAATCCCACTGAGATCTTGTTGACTCCTCGAGATGGAAATGCATTCTTGCTTGGGGATAGCGTAATCTCTGCCCGATCAGGGTTGCGTTGCCAAAGTACGGGTCGGCTGGTCCTTACGGCCAAAAGGCCGAAATCCTCGAAATACCCCAAAACGCTTATCTCTTTTGGAGACCACCTCAGAGCAAGGCGGCTTGAACTGGAACTCATTCAGGCCGAGGTTGCCCGTGCATTGGGAGTCACGGAATCAACGGTCACGAACTGGGAAAAGAACAGGACAACACCAACCCTGCGACAAATACCCAGAATAATCGAGTTTCTAGGATACGAACCAAGGCTAAACTCTGACCAGACACTTGGCCGGAGAATTAGGACGCATCGTCAGTATCGCGGTTGGAGTCAAAAAGAACTGGCAAAGAAGATAGGTATCGACCCGACAACTCTGAGCAGATTGGAGAGAGGAAAAGGCAGGCGCCTTGCTTCTGTTCTCAAGCGCGTGACAGCCTTCTTCAGCGGCGACACGCACAAAACCAAAGAGTAGAGGTCCGACAAGAATGCGACCATCGGTCTTCAAGCGGCGGTTCCAAACAGAAGCTTGCGGAAAAAGTGCTCGCGACCGTGTTTGTCAGTGCCACTCTGCTCATCCTCAAAAACAATCCTGACTTCGGCCGGAGAGCGAATTTCTCCTCGATCATAGCGCTCCTTAACGGCACGCGAAACCAGAATCTCGTATTCCGCGGCAAACTGCGAAACGCGCTGCGCGTCGTTGATACCCGGACCTACAACGTTCCATTGTCCGTTCACATCTCGAAAATCGAAACACAAACCTATGTTAACCCCTATTTTGAAACGTATGGGATTGGCATCGTGGCCGAAATCTTGATTATATCCAGCAAGCTCATGCTCAACTGCCCACAAGCACTCGAACAGATGAGACATTTGATCTGAGTCCAAAACAACAATCGTTCCATCTCCTGTCGATATCCGATGCTGAACTGCGAACCCGGCTAGAGCTTTGTTCAACTCCGTCTGGTATCTCACGAGCAAGTCCAACTGCTCATCAGCTGAAAGCTCAGAAAACTCTCTCAGGTCAATCAGAAACGCAGCTTTTTCCTCTAGTTTCCTTAGATGTTTGGGAAATTCGTCAGATGCAAGGAATTCCTGAACAAGTCTCCCTTCTTTGACGGGTATTTCGTTCAATTTCCATTCGTTAGACTGGAGGACAAATATCACCACCGGGAAGTTATCAATTCTTGTTCGAAAGTAACTGGAAATCAGAAACCCTGCCTCCAGTTGATTCATCAGACTCTGCATTTGATACTCTTCGAGGGTCATTCTCAAGTTTTCCCCTTCAAGCGTCGCAACGCCTGCGCAATCACCTGCCCGACGGCCTCTCTCTTTTTCAATTTCTCTGCCTCCGACACGGCGTGATATTGCACCTTCACTCGATATCCTTTGACACGCTCCTCACGGCCGGCCTCCTGTGCTACCTGCTCATCAAGGAAGAGAATCAGGTCCTGGGGTTCGAAGAAGAGTATTTTGCTTTGATCAGCTAAGGACAGTTTCTCGGTGATCAATTTGCGGATGGCTTCCAGATTCTTCTTCTCCGGAGAACAGACCAGCACGCTGTCATATCCTGCCCGTAAGGATTTTTCGATGTTATGAAGTTCCTGGACATCTCCCGTCGTCACTGAGATTTCACACGCAATCCTTTTACCGTTGCGTTCCAGTCCTACGTCCACCCTGCCTCCCCCGTCAGCTATCGGTTCCTCGATCACAGCGCGAAACCCGCGCTGCTCCGCCATTTGCTTGATCAGGGTTTGAAGATATCGGTGCTGAGAGAGATTTTTCCGGTTTGCAGGATCGTCTGGCGGTATCGGTATCTCTTGGGCCGGTGTAGCTGGTCCCGGCTGAGGTTCAACCTTTTCTTTTCGCTCAACCGGAATGCGCGGCAATGGTTTCGATTCAACCGGAGCAGTCGGAGCCTTTGCTCGTTCGACTTGAGGAGTTGAGATCTTCGTTGGCGGGATTTTTCGCCCATACCGCTCCCCCGAATGAGCGATGATTTCGTCTCGCCTCAGGGAGGCGATATCAGGTGCTACCGATGCGATATCATAGGTTGTGAGATTGAAGTCATGCTCACTCCGCTCAATGCGAACAATGGCCTCTCCCACTCCGAGGTTCATCAAGTCAACGGCATCGAAGTGCGTGAATCCCGATTGAAGTTTTTGGGCATCGCTATCTCCCAACGCGAAACAGATGCGCGTGGCAGGGTTTGTGATAACGGAATTGGTTAAGGCGGTGTCCGCGATCTGCTGCAAATCCTGGTGCGCCAAGACCAACCCAAACGCATACTTTCTTGAACTGGAGAGCATCGAAGCCATCGAGGGGGTCGCAAAGTGCTGGAACTCATCCAGGTAGCAGAAGAAAGGATATCGTTCCTTCACGTCGAGCGCCTGCCGGCCCATCACCACCTGATGCAGTTTTGAGCAGATGAGGGAACCGAGGAGATGAGCGTTCTCTTCACCGATTATACCCTCTGAGAGCTTCGCCAGGAAGATCTTTCCGCTCTTCACGATGTCTTCGAAATCAAGCCCATCGCGTTGAGCAACTATGTTGCGAATGATCTTCGACCGCAGGAAGGCATCCAGGCGCGTGATGATCGACATCTGCGAACTTCCTCGCAGGAGCGGAAACTCTTTGTCCCAGAAATACGCGATTTCAGGGTCAACGCCTTGCTTGAAAACGGACCCGCGAAACTCCTTATCCAGCAAGAACCGCTTCAATTCGATAAGTGTGCCACCCGTGCCGCTTTCCAGCATCGCAGCAATGGCATTGGAGAGCACGGTCGTCATCTGATCTCCCCAGCTCGTCGAGAAGCGCCGGAAGATGTCGGCGAGATCAGAAGACAGCACTATCTTTTCTGTTTCCGAGCGAGCTTGGAGCACATTGAAGCCGACGGGATGCTCGAGGTCGCCCGGATCGAAGAGAATTACATCCTCAAATCGTTTTTCGGGAACCTGCTCTACGATGCGGTCAATAAGATCCCCGTGGGGATCGAGCACGGCCACTCCCATCCCCGCTTCAATGTCCTGTTTGATCATATTGACGAGAAGGGTTGATTTTCCCGTTCCGGTCTTTCCGATCACGTGCACATGCCGAAGCCTTTGTTCTGTGCTCAACGAGACTTGAGTTGCCACGCCCTGATGCATATTCTCGCCCAAAACGAGGCTGTGGCCGGCTCCGATGGAAGGCACCGCTCTCGTCTTCCTCTCTTGTCCGCGGAGCTTCAAGGACTTCACTGAGGGAGATGGCAAATGAACGATGCCCGTCAGCTCTTCACTGCTCAGTAACATCCCGCCGCGGTGAGATTGACGAAGGGCCACGTCCTCAAGATGGACTTGATCATCGTAGCCATCGTTCGTGAGCGGAATGAGAGCGTTGCTCTCCGGTTGAGAAAGTGTCGTCATGCTGCCGACGAGCTTCTTCGCGATTTCCCATGCCCGATCATGAGAGGAACTCTGTGCGACAACGCGCAGTACCACGCCAAAGAGAGGCCGTCTGATCTTTTCCTTTGCAAGCGGCAGCATATCCGGCGCATCTGCGAAGAACGGGTCGCCCCAGCTGTCCCTTACCGAGCGAATGATGCTTGACGCCCATGGGTTTCGAGAGGCTTGGAAGAGCACCTGAACAAGACCCGTTTCGTGAGACGCAAGACTCTCGAGGACTGCGAAAATGCCGACCGTCGGATCGGGGTCAAACGATCTGAACATTCGGAGAGGACGCATGAATTCCTGATCGAGCGCACAGTCAACAATCACGGTTTGCTTCGATTTCTGATCCAAGATGTTTTGAAGATCCACGCCCTGCCTCGACGACACTTCCGGGTAGTATGCTTGGAGTTGCTGCCTCACGTGGACGAGATCGGGCTCGCGGCAAGCCAGTTGCACCGAAATCGCATCTCTCGCTCCTATCACCTCGAAACTCAACGGCCACGAGCAAGATCCCAAATTCAGGAGAAGTTCTTCTGCGTACTCAGGGGTCACCTTTTCCGTGATGGGCAGTCCTATCGCAAGTTCTTTGATGTTGAATTCGCACTCGAAGGTCGAAGCCGAGAGTTCAGTTGGCCGCTCTTCGGGAATCAAGCCCTCAGAACCCTCCGTTGATTTCACAAACAGTTTCTTAACGGACTCGGCGAAGGAGCTCAACATTGTCGGCTTCCGCCCGTCATCGGCCACACGCTCTCTCCGAAAAGAATGGTAGAAAGGTTCGAAGGGGGGCTCGATATCCACGGGAAAGTCCCATACATCCCAACCTCTCCCGCGCTGCTCCCACAAGTAGAAATTTGTCGTGAGTTGTTCGACAGAGAACATGGTTGACGCGTTCATTTCTTGAAGAGTTCGCGCAATATGGGCTTTCTTTCAGACTCGGAAAGCGATCGTAATCCCTTGGTCTGTGTCACCTGGTCAACGACCTCGAGAACGGCGTGGCGCACCGATTCCTGGAACATGAGTGTCGTGTCTATTTTGTAGTAGGTTATTGCCATGAAGAACCGCGCATAAAGTGCGCCCAGAACCGGGATGGCCAGGACAGCGCTCTCCGTGACAAACGATTTTTCCCTGATGAGATATCCCGCTCCCACGGCGAGTACGGGTATCATCGCAATGGTCAGCAGGAGCCCGGCGAAGAATCCCACAATGGATACGGAATAGAGGAAGACAACGATGATGAACAGCATGGCTCCCAGCGCTACGAGAGGACCCCAGGATGGCTTCAGTTCACCCAGCCACCACGAAACGAAGAAACCGGCGCCGAATGGGGCTGCGCATATGTCGAACACCTGGTCCCGCCGACTCACCCTCAGGTATTCTCTCTTTGCCGAAAACAGTCCGCCCTCGTGATAGTCAACACGAGAGATCGCGATGTCGGGCAGCTCCCGTTTCTTGATTGCGCTCTCCAGCGACTCATAGAAACTCTTGGGTGATTCCTGCAATCCTTCGAGCAAGTGGTACCAGTGAGAGAAGACAACCGCGACCTGTGCCATAGCCCTCCTACTTCGTGATGGATAAAAAGGACGCTACTCTGCCAGCAGTGCTTGATGTTCGGATGGGGACGGCAATATAATCGAAAAGCTCTTCAAAGCCAACTTGCTTTGAGTTGACAAGAGTGTACCTGTCATGGTAGAATATAATCAGCTTTTGAGGTTGACAATATAGCAACCATACACGAAAGGACAAGGCGATGGCGACAGCAAGGGAAGAGAATCTGCTCTGCCTGATCGAAGTGATGAAGAATGAAGCGTTCCTGATAGGTCAGGTCTGTTACAGCGCGAAATGGCTGGGGAGATGCGAGCTAACGAAACTTGCCCGGGAAGAAGGAATGGAGTACGAGGATCTGCTGGAGTCCGACCTATTCCGTGGGTACGACCAGCCGTTGGAGGAAGCCGTTGAGCGCATTCTAAACATCATTCACCTTGCTGAAGATAGATTACAGGAGCTCAATGCTCCGCGTGTATGCGAAGGCGATTGATGTTCGCCTCATGAAATCGAGAAGCCCGCCGCGATGTGACGGGCTTTTCTATTTCTCAATATATGTTGCCGCGATTCCGAGCGCGACCGCATCAAACATGTTCCTGTGATATCGTTCCTTCCATCTTCTATCGGACGTAAGAAAGGGTTTAAGCTCGGGATAGCGTGAGACCATAGCCCTGGCCACGTCGTCTTTGCTCGCTGCCCCATTGCCACAAATCAGCTTTCGCACTGAATTAGCTGCGAGACTTTGAACATTGAGCCCCTTCCTCTTCCCGACCGCTTTGATCTCGTCCGCGAACACGTTGAGGAGCGCCGAGTTTCTGTTGTTGGCAAAGAATGTTTTCTCGACGATAAGCATTTGCGGCCCGAGGTCATTGATGAGCATCAGAAGGATCTTCCTCCCTTCCCGCAATTTATCGTGCGGAGAGTTCATTTGCGGGATAGTCTTCACGCCGTAATGAACGAGCTGCCTTTTGTCCAACAGAGCGAACCCGATGTTCCTGGTTCCCGGATCGATGGCAAGGATTCTTTCGGTATTTTTCTTTCCCATGATTCATTTATTCGTTTTTGCGACCTTTGCGTTTCCGGAATCGAGTTTGTTGAAACAGACAATCCCCATGGCGACGGCCTCGAACATCCGGATCAGGTAAGGGTTCTTGTTCTTCTCTTCCCGCTGAACTTCGCGGAACAGGAACGGATACCGCGCAGCCACTTCTTCCATAAGCAGCCTCTTGTTCCCTCTCTCAGTTGCCAAAAGCCTTGCCTTTATGTCGCCGACCGAGAACTCGTGAAGGGCTAGCCCCCGACTTGCGGCGAACTTCGTCACTTCCGAAGCGATGAGTCGGAGAGACTGTGAGGATCTGGCCGGATTAAGTTTCTTGAGCACCAGCACGCTCACACCGTAGCGGTTGCTCTGCTCGCCGATGAGTTCCCGGACGAATCTCCTCTTCGCCCGGATGTCTTTTCCTTTAACGACCCTGACCGCCCAATCGCACAACTCGGTCCCGTCGAAGATCGCGACGCCGAGATACCGGCTGCCCGGATTGATGGAGAGAATCCTAAGCTGTCCTGTGGTCATTTTGTTTTACCAGATAAGCGAACAGGGCTGCGCGACTCTTTTTGATCTGGCGGTCCGGCGTCTGCTTCACCTGGGAAAGAACTTCACGGAGGAATGACTCCGGGTATCGCCGGGCAAAGGAACGGTAGAGGTGAATGCGGTCAGGACTCGCCAGGGTCTGAGCTATATCAGTAGCCAGGAGTTCTTCCTTGGTTTGTGGTCGTAGTTCCGCAGTCGGTTTCTTCTGTGATACACCAACAACAGTGTTGTTAGTAATTCTTGTTAACTTAGTATTGTTAGTGTCACCCTGTGCTTCATCTGAGTTTCCTGCCGTTGACACCTGAGTTTCTCCTGCATTACATCTCACCTGAAGCAGCCGGTATACGCAGTGATAGCGATTTCTGGTCTCTTTCCGGATCAGACCGTGATCCTGCAATCTTTTCAGTGCCTTATTGACCGTCGGCCGGGAACAGCCGAGACGGTCTGCGATGTATTGCTGTGAGGGAAAGCAGCTTTGGTTCCGGTCGGCCATCGAGGCCAGGAAGTTATAGACGGCAATTCCCATAGCTCCCGCTTTCGGCGTATATTCCTGAATCAAAGCTTTCGGAATCCAATACCATCCTCCTTCGTCCATATTCCTGATCTCATCGTGGGGAAATCGTTCGTTCATTTGTTAGGTGATTCCGGCCCGAGTATTTGCTTTTCACGCCGATAGATTTCCTCGCGCAATGTCCTCGAGAGATCGCGAAAAAGAGCATCCGCCATCGTGCGATAAACGATGGAGAGCTTGACTACATTCACGTGACTTGGAATACAGCTTCCCTTCTCCCAGCGCGAGACACGGCTCGCGCTCTTGAGACCTAAGATCCTTGCGACCTGTTTTTGACTGAGCCCACGTATCCTCCGGTACTTCCTGAGGAGATTCGGAATGACCTTGCACGTTTTGTAGTCCATATTTTCTAAGAGTACCAAGCGCGCATCGCGGACAATAAGGAGGGAGAAGTTGCCTCTTTCGGCAACTCCTGAATCGCGGATCAAAAAAGCCGCAAGGGCACTTGCGGCTGATTATTATTTGCTTAAATTGTCGGTGAATTCCTCATCAGTCCAAAAGGAGGTCAAGAACCGACAAAGAGATAAAGAGATTCTGAATTAACCATATAGCGTAGCCTCGGCTACTGTTTCGGTCCGAATACTATCACTATTCACCACGATGAAACAGTTGCTCGGACTGCGCCCTCCCAAGGGCGTGGCTCGAAGCGCTTTCATCGTGGGCCTGTGATAGGGCTTGGACTGAGAGCGTTGTAGAGTTCACGCCTTTTTGTTTCTGGCGCCCAATAATCAACGTCAGGGCTTACATTCGATCAACAAATTTCGAAAGGAGGCTTACAATGCAACAATCTCGCACAGTTTCGAGAACGGTCGTCATCTGTGCTATCTTAGCATGTCTTTCTGCGATCCTCCCCTCTTGCAGTGCAGTCCGGCAAATGGGGAGCGGTGTGTTCGCCACAGCGGATTTCTTCAGAGTGGACACCTTTCCCACGGGGGAAGAAACCGCACCATACGGCCTGACGCGCGCAAAAGGAATTGAGCATAGTTACCCTGCTCAGCGCAATCAAGTGTGGGCAGCCGCGAGGCGCGCGGCCTTGAACCTCGTCGCACAGAGTTTCCTAGAGGGAAGTGGCATAAGAGCGAAGACCCGTGAAAACCCCAGGTTCGACCCGGCTTCGGGAACGATCCAGATCGGTGAGGTCAATGAGTATGTTAAGACGGAGGTGTTCGCGAGCCGAACGTGGAAAGACGAGATAGTCGTCAAGGTCGGTTCCTACGAGGGCGGGCGGACAAATGTCACGGTGCTGAGAACCGCCATTGTGCCAAGTGGAGACGCTCTGCACCCCGGTGTGGTGGACAAGGTCTCAAGCGGCAATTATGAACGATGGATTCTCACCCAGATCGAGGACGACCTCGCAGGGAAGATAAAGCGGGAAACCATCGCGGTTATCCCATTGAGACCCACGGAAGCGCCTAAGCTGTATTTCGAATATACGCCCTCGGTTCCGGCAAAGAAGCCTGATCTCAATTTGGGCTTTCTTTCCCCGTCGTTTTTCGTTGAATCGATCCCACTCACCGAAGCTCCATTCATTGGCAGCATTCTCAAGAACGTCGGGAGTGAGTCCGGCCCGTACCTCGAACAGAGTATCAGAAGCTATCGAAAGGCACTCGACGCGGGCGCTGCAAATGCGCTTGCAAATCACGGCTTCCGAACCGCGGGCCCGCTCCAGAGCATGGAGCAGATGACCTATCCCCAGCGGGAGTCTTCGCTCCTCGTGCTCGCGCAGCGTACGGTCCTCAACATCCGTGAATCGTTCAATCAAGCCCAGATGACGGCACCCGAAGTAAAAAAGGGACCTGTCCAAGATTCACTTCAACTCGGCACGATAGGAGGTAAACTGACGCTAAGCGGTCACATCGAACTCGAACTCTACGAGCCGTTCTCGCGAGAGAAGATGTGGGCGAAGATGGTCACGTTCACCAGCGATCAGCGGGAGTTTACCTACAAGTGGACATACAGGTATGAGGAATACTTTGGCGGGCACGTTGATGATGCGGATTGGGTGTACGGCGAAGATTCGAGGCCAAAGGTATTGGCGGAAATGCTGAGCAATACATTCTCGAAAACCCTCGACGACATAGCAAGCGCGCTCGATCCCAGTGAAGTCGGACCAATCTATGAGATGGCGAAGAATCTGAGGGCGAAGAGAAAATACTAAACAGGATGACGCATTTACTAAGGCGCAGTGTGCAAAGAGCAAATTAGAAGAACTGATGAAAGAGAGCGCCTTAGTCATCCCGGATACGGCCAACACGGTTCAAAGTGATTGCCGTTGAGTGGTTTTTCCCGCTCTCCCGACTTTGAAGAAAACGTAGTCAAAGAAATCACAGAAAAAGGACGAAAGGATCGCAACATGAGACAATTCTTCATTTTCCTGGCATGCGCTTGCTTTGGTGTCTCCGCAGACTGTTTCGGCCAAGCGTTTTGGACCAACAGATCAATCCCTAACGCCGGCACGGTGTATTCGCTCATTGCCGATCCGGGCGGTACTCTTTTCGCGGCATCGGATGCAGGGATATATCGTTCCACCAACCGTGGCGATTCCTGGATGGCAGCGAGTACCGGATTACCGGCCGACATCTTCGGAAACCGATACGTCTACCAGTTGGTCATCGAAACAAATGGCGCAATGCTTGCCGCGTCGTGGGCCGGAGTCTATGTCTCGCGCAACGGCGGACAGAATTGGACGTCAAGTAATAACGGCTTCTACACCGTGAATCCCAGCATTCGCTGCATGAGCGCTGACTCCTCTGGAAACCTTGTCGCCGCAGTCTCAGGCGACCTGTTCAAGTCAACGGACCTAGGAAGCACATGGTATCATGTCTTGAATGACCCGTTCGGCGCTTTTGCAACCGTTGCGGTTAGTCCGTGGGGATCCCTTTTCGCCGCGAACTTCAGCGGATACAATTATCGTTCGATCGACCGGGGAGAGCACTGGAACAGAATTCCTTACGACTCGCTTCCGCGGTCCGTAAGCTGTTTTCTCTTCACAAATGACGGCCGAGTGCTCGCAGGAACGCAATACAATGGTGTTTCCGTCTCGAGTGACTCGGGGAAGTCTTGGAAGGGCTTCACCAATTCCGGGCTTCCCGATTCTCCTTCCATTTCCTCCTTGTGGTACTGGCGGGATGGCTACTATTATGTGGTGATCTACCTGAAAGGCGTTTATCGCCTCTCTTCCACGGGGGTAACCTGGCTTGCCGAAAATTCGGGATTGACGAACTATAACGTCCGGTGTTTGGGCAGCGATCCCCAGGGATACTTCTATGTCGGCGGGGACAATGGCGGAGTCTTCAGAACTGTGAACGCGGTCACCGAGGTTGTCCATACCATTGGTGTCCCCCGAAGCTTTCGATTGTCTCAGAACTATCCGAACCCCTTCAATCCCTCGACGACGATTGAATTCGCACTTCCTCACTCAGGGCTTGCGACCCTGAAGATATTCAATCTATTGGGTGAGGAGGTAACCACGCTAGTGAATGAAATGCTTCCTGCGGGCACTTACAGGATTGGATGGAACGCCAACAGCTCACCGAGCGGCGTCTACTTCTACCAGCTGCAGGCGGGTGATTTTACAGAGACGAAGAAATTGATCTTGCTCAAATAGCATCTCAGTTGCGATGCGATGAATTCCGGCACCACCTAATTTGAAGGCAGGGCGAGCAGCCCTGAAACGATTTTGATCATTCAGGCCGCACGCGGGCCCATCCAGCTAGTGCGGGGCCCCGTGCAGGCATCGGTAAGAGTGGGAGCAATGCTTCGGCCGCGCTCGGATGGCGCAGAGAAGGAATGAGAAACAGGATTCGTGCATGAATGCTCGAATGTCGCGGATTCAATCTTCAAGCATCTTACTTCTCGTACTTGTCGAGAACAAATTCCGTTGTGAGACCCCGGTTTTTCACCACATTGCGAACACATCCGACATCGCTCGCGTAATAAGAGACGCCATCGTAAGCACCCGACTTTGCCTCGACACTAAAGGAAATCTTCAGGCAATCATCGTACTTGCGATCGAACAATTCGACAGTTTCTTTTCCTTCAACCCTATAGCTTGTCGTCGCTTCTGGTTCCTGCACTGTCCAAGACCTGCCTACCTCCAGTGGGAAGGGTATGTACAAAAACTCTGGTAGCTCCTTATGCTTCCCGCTGATTTCGTAAATTCCACCTTTGGCGATTCTGCAATATGAGATACTGGCTTCAGCGCCGGGGATGCCGGAGAACACCGTAACTTCCTTGTGATATTTCTTTCCTTGGATTTCCTCGTCTCCATCAATACGGACAACAACCTTTCTCTTTTCTGCGCCAGGGACATTCCGGGAGTCTTGTATCGAGAACTCCCATCGCGAACCGTCAGACATCGGAAAGTAGTTCTCTCCCGGCTGTTTGGAGCAAGCGGCCAACGAAAGAATCAATACAGCTAAGGTCAATAGCTGAGCTAGTCTCATCATGACTCCTCCTTTGATGGGCAAGTTGAGAACAGGGCAGCAGAAGACGTCTGCATTGAGACGTCCACGATTCACTGGGTAGCAATCTCTACAGATCTGGAGGCTGAGAATCCCACGCTCGCGGATTACTCTGAATGCACAAACCGGTGACGGTGCTCGGCGAGATGGTAAGAGAGTATCACCTCAAAATCAACGTCCGGAAGTGTCGTCATAGAAATCATCGATCTTCATTGGCGAGCTGGGAGCCCAAACTGCCAATTACTTGTGCTTGCTCCTGGCGCTCCCTCACCCTATCTTGCACCTGTGCCGAAAGACCTTGACTGTTTCTTCATTACAATCGATCTGCGTGCCAGATACACCGTGAGCGTTCCTTCCGAGAGCAAGGAAGAGGCGACGAGGACTGCTTACAACCAAAGCATTCCGGTCTCCAGGCTGAGCGAGATTGAGAAGGATGTTGTGAAGGTAGTGAGGATGATTGAGGATCACCATAAGATCCGGTTCATTATTGAAAAGCGTTGATAGCGCGGGTGACACCTCGAATGCTACTGAATTCTTCTTGCTCTAATCTGCAAAGAGAAACAAAGAAGTACCTACCGGATGGTCTCAAAGGCGGGTTGGCAGAAGAGGTCTGTTTCTACCGGCCACAGGTGGGGAGCCACAATGAAACAAAATAATGAGTCACCAAAACAACTCTATCGGGATGAGCCTTGGCCTTCAGCAACTTCTTCTCGATGTCCTTGGATTATCTTGGCCCTATGAACTTATCCCCGTTGAAGTGAATCATATGATCAGGATGTTCCACTATCCACACTTCGGTTTCCCAGGCTAGCGCGGCAGTGTGGCGCTTGAACTCGGCGAAATCAGGGAAAGCGGAAACGTAGATTTTCCCCGCTTTGCAGTTCTGCAATAGGTCTTCGAGCTCAACAATTCGCTTCGGCGTTATCGGGCCGTGAGAGGTCACCGCCTCAACGAGATACAGCCAATTCTTGTTCGGGTCGTAAATGACGACATCCGGCAGCTTGCTGTGCTGATCAATTGGGATTTTGAGCTTCTTCAGCATCGCCGAATCAACATGCAGATCCTTCTTCGCAGTATCGCCGAGGTAGAGGAGTACCGAACCTTTGGCGAATCGAGCAGCAAATAGACTCACCACGGCAGCTTGAACCTGGTTGTGCTTTCCAGGTGAAAGTGCAACAGTCGTGCCATCGGCGAGCTTCAACGGTATCAAGGTGAGGTCTCGATCCTTGACATACTTTTTCCTAAGCTCACCGACCTCAGCCTTGAACTTCTCAACTGCCGCAGGCCACCGCTTTGTGCCATAGGTCTCTATGACATCAAGTGCCGGTCTGGAGATCGCGTAATGCGCGTTTGGACTGTTCACTGGGAGGTTTGGATTGTCCGGATTGTAGTCGGCCAGTCTTGCCTGCACGAATTGGTGGAGCACCTGACGTCTCACCGTCTCACGTGTGTTCGGAGCATAGCGTCGCTTGTACTGTTTTGCCATGAACGCCATGATCCCCTTCGTGACTTTCAAACTTGTTCGCCCCGCATTGCGCCAGGTGTCAGTTTCTTTGACCCCGCAAAGCGCAAGTAGCGTGAGGGCAGAGATTTCGTTTTGTTGAGCCTCAGGCAGGCCGAGTTCTTTCAGGATGGCTTGAGCTTCCTTGATCTTGCTCATATGTGTAGGATGGGTTCGCTTTGAAGTTCAAAGAACTGATTGACGATCTCGTCTACGACGGATTGGGTGAAGTTGTTCTTCAGAATGACGGCGTTTCCAACCTGTTTGATGATTTCAAGGGGCGGTAATGGCATCTCGCGCAATTCCGTTGCGCTGACGTTGATGTTGCCGTTAAACGTCCGAAAGTAAGTGTCGAACAACGCGCTGTTCAAGAGGGTTGCGAGCCCCAAGATCTCATTACGATCGAGATGGCCACTCGGCCGATAGATATAATTGAGGTGGTTCTCAACGCCGATCAAATCCGTCTCGACAGTATCCGCGAAATAAGGAGTCGCAATCAACCTGCTACTGTCATCTTTGGAGCTAAAGCGTCTCAAGAAAACGTAGTTTTTGTTGGGTATCAACAGAGGAAGTGACTGATCGCAGATCTGGATGTACTGGCCCTTTCCGGGTTTGTGGTGTGGCCAGACGAGGGTCATCTTTGTAGAGTTGTGAAGCCAATAGAGCGGCGCCAAAGACGTCTTACTCCTTGGCTCCGAATGAATGAATCTCGTTGCCCTGAATGACACGACGGGACCGGTAGAAATCTGGATGTTGTAGGCACCCAAGCTCCCGCTCCACGATCTGAAAAGCCGGGCCACTCTGGCCTCCTCATCGGAAGCCGGTAGGTGGAGAATCTTTTGGTAGGACTTGAGGTCGAGTAACTCGTCCAGGTAAAATTCTCTCACCTGCCTCGAATCCAAATCCTTTTGTCCGTGTGAGGCTGATACAACAATCCTCGGTCGTTCTCCGTTCCCTGTGACGCGTCTTGCTGAGATAATGACGTTTTCTTGCAAGACCTCATCTCGCGAGAATGCTTCTTTCCTCGAGTCAAAGAGATGTGCAGCGTCAAGCTGGACCAGCGAGAAGAACTTGTCTCGAAAGAGTCTGAAATAGAAGCCAGATGCAAAACTGCGTGGTGTGATGAAAATGAGTTGGCCGTTCTCTGAGAGCAGAGTTGCTGCAATGTATAGGAAAATCGAGTAGATATTAGGTTGGCCGTGCACAACCGCTGCGGTCGCCTTCACTCTGCTGTCATTTTTGGACAGCTTGAAGTAAGGCGGGTTTGAGATGATGAGATCAAAGCACTGTGCCTTTCGACTTTGGTTCTCAAGCGTGGCTGAATTCGACAGGATAAAATCGGTTACGAGGAGGTCGAAGCTAAACTTAACACCTTGGTCGCCCAACCACTTCTCCAAGTACCTCAGTGATCGCTCAGCAAGAGGTACGAGTTTACTGTCTGTTTCGTAGGCCACGACCTCAATCTGAGAGCACTGGCTATTTGATCTCAAAAGCACCTCCGCCAACGAACAGGAGAGGACCGCCGTGCCGCATCCTGGATCAAGTATTCTGACGAGCGGTTTACTACAGCGGGCCAAGCTGGCCATAAACCTCGCAATCTCCAAAGGAGTGAAGAACTGCCCATTCTTCTTCTTGTGCGTCACCGCAACCTGCGAAGAATAAAGGAGGCCAAGTCTCTCAGCGAATGAACTCGGCAACTCACCGTTTATTGGCAGTATGTTCTCGGTCGTCTTCACTCTTTGTAATCTACGAAATTGGGTTGGCAAGCGAAAGTCTGTCTTGCCAACGGGTGAAATGTTTCGCATAATTGAATTTTACAGGACGACAAGATTCAGGACAAGGCTCTGAAAACCACCGAAGCGGCAACTATGAGCGCACTGGCTCGAGGGCGAGAAAGGCCAAAATGCCGACTCAGCCATCCACATAGCTCCTCACGCCGGGCCATTTGCCTGAGCATTTCACTTGCATTCCTGGGCGAGAGATCCTGGCGCACCGGCTCTGTATGTTCCCCCAGGGTTTTTCTCGGTTGATGAGCAAGCTTTCAACATCGGACAGTAACTGCGACGTCAGCCTTTGATCGCCGATCATGCACACTAATCCGATAAGTGCTATGTGGGAACCGATTTTCCGCTCTTTTTGCAAATCCGTCCAGAAATTCTCTTTCGCGCTTCTCGACCATCGAGCTTTGACGGTCGTTCCCCAAGCCTTTCCGATGTAGAGGATCTCCCTTCCATCTGGACTCAAATATGCATAGAGGCACCTCGAAAGGTGCCACATAGGCTCAGTTGGAGCTAGTACTCTCCATCTAACTTCTATCATTCACGCCACATCCCCGGTTTGCGCGGAAATGAGTCCAAGGTTTTGTTGTGAAACCAATAAACTGAGCTTGGACGTGCACTCGTCCGTCCTCTTACCAGTGGCCCAGTCCTGCTCACCTAACTTATTTGCCCGAACTCGACGATTGTTCGACGCCGGAATTGCTCGAAGACTCCTTCGGCGCATTCGAGCCGCCATTAGAAGATTGGGATGGTTGAGATATCTGATCCAACGGTATCTTAGCGAGCGATTGAGGTACCATCCCTTTGATCATTTGCCCACCTAAATTAAGCGATGGAGGCGCCTTTCCACCTTGAAACAGTTGACCGGCAGTATTCAAGCTTGGAGGAGCTTGCCCGAACTCGATCGCTTTGTTGACTGGTGCAGAAACGCGCCCATCCAAGAGTCTGTCCTGGCTAGTGTTGCTTTTCTCTTCTGCCATATTGTTGCTCCTTTCTAGTGTCTCATCTAGTGTCTCATCTAGTGTCTCATGAAGTTTACTGATACAAAGTACACTGTGGCGGCGACTGCTAGAACAAAGAAGATTGCTGAACAGGAATTCAGAATCGTGGTCCCGGTGCTCCAGTGGTTCTTCGCCTTGAGAGCCTTTTCATCTTGTCTGACATAATAATCTTCTGTTATGAGCAATTGTCGCTTGTAGGCCTTTTGGCTCAGCAGAAATGACAGGAGCGTCGTGAGAATTGATGCCGAGAAAAGGGTCCAAGAGACCACCAAGACATTTCTGCAGAGTATTTCCAGTCTTGGAAAGATGTCTTTCAAAAAGGTAACCGACAGACTGAGGAAACCCGTTGAGAGACTCAGGATGTACTTGTCAAACTGTTGATAGCTGACCTGTTGGGCCTCAACGAGAAGCTTTCGCTCGTCCAGATATATTTCCACTCGGTCTTTTGTCATGTGTGTAAACGCAGTTCTAATCAATCAGCGGAGACGGGGAAGACTCTTTCAAGACGTCCAGGTAAATCGACGCACTGAAAGGCTTATCCTGATCAACAGCCCGAAATACGGTTTGCTTAGCAATTCGATTTATGAGATCAGAGTAACTGAATAGCACCTTCTCTCGGCCCGATGCTTCGACCAACTTCTCAATTTCCTTTTCAGTGATCTTTGTTCCATTGAAAAGATACTCAAACACCTTCCTTCTCTCTTCATCATTTGGCCGTTTGAATGTGAGGTGAAGAGCAGCACGCCGCAAAACGGCGGGGTCAAGCACGCCGACTCTATTCGTAATCAAGATAACCGCAAGATTGGCCTTGTCCCGATTTATTGAATCTATCTGTTTCACGAGCACATTCAATCCTGCCCTATCTTCGTGGTGAGCCTGATTCTGAGATCTGCTCGTGGCTAGATCGTCTGCCTCATCAATGATGAGCAGGCCCAGATCATCACCCTTGAGTCTTGCCTTCGCTTGCTGAAAGGCGGAGGTGACACGAGCCGATAGCTCGCCTACCCTTCCACTCCCCCGCACATCGGAAGGAGTCTCAAAACAAGTCAATCTTTTATTGAGCTCTTTGGCAATCGGTGTCCCCACAGAATTAGCCAAAGCTGACTTGCCACAACCCACCTCCCCCGACATTATGACGAGCGGCATCTCTGAGATAACTCGATCAACAAAAGACAGACCGTCTCGGTGATGGTTTTTCAACCATTTTGTGATTCTTTCTTTATCGAACAGAAATGTAACGGTTGCAACCAACTCTTTTTTTTGCCTGTCAATGCCAATGAGATTCTCGAAGATCGCCCCAGCTTTCTTGTCCGGGTGCTTTGTTTCTATTAGCTGTACCGTTTCGCTCATAGGTTGATCCTATACCTCATCAGACCGTAACCGTCTTTTGAATACGCCCTTTCGTAAACCGCTTGGCCACCCAATGCAGTGCCGTTCATTCCCCATCCTCGGGATGCGAGATATTCCTTGACGTCGCTGCTATTGTTTTTTTGCCAATCGATATTTGCAAACAATGACACTGTGCAGCCCGTCGGCATCTCGTAGGGATCGATACCTCCCGATTGCGAATTCTCGTGCAATGACCCATCATCACTAAGGGTGTACTTATATCCGCCAATTTTTGTTCCATTGGTGTGATACTGAAGCTCGAAATACTTCAAGACCCGGGCCTTGGCGAGATAAAGAAGGTCTTCCATCCACTTTTGTGCGGAGTCATAACCGATCTTCCTCGCTGCTACCAGAACCGCAAAATCTTCGAGGGCGTTGGTCATGACGGCAACAGCTCGGGACTCTGTATAAGTGCTAGTATAGGTGGCAGTGTATGTTTCACTCATGTTCCTCAATCCTCACAATGGTTCTTAAAAGCATTCCCGAACAGTCCGACCAGTTGCTCAAGGCTCCTGCTATCGTCTTTTCCGAAGTCGGCTACAATTGCGCGATTCCAGGCATCGCGCCCACTCTCGAACCATTCAGCTAATTCATCAATTTCGTAGGTCTGTAGTTTCTTCGCGATGTTATTTTCAGGATGAACAGGATCGATCACCTCCCAGGTCGCTTTCTTATCGACAGCCGGCATCTTCGTATAATCGGAAAACGCAACTTGCTCCCTCTTCCTTACGACATGAGCCAAGTATGCAAACCATTCTGCCATCGTTTGGGCATACGTCGTTTGTACAGATAGCTCGTCGAACGCCTTGGCACAAAGCAAATCCACGATGATACTCGGCACCTCTTCGAGATAACTCCCCTCAGCACACCTCGAATCCCTCCACCATTTCACCAAGCGCACACATTCGTTGAAGAGGACGACCCCGTCTTTCTCATCGCTCTTCGCTGTCCGATTCGTAATGAACTCCGTATGCTTCTGCACTGACGTTACAATTTGCTCTCCAGTTGATCGGACGAGTATTTGCGTCTCAGGGTCGTTCGTGGCAAATAATGGGACCACGTCGTAGGAAAGAGTGCTTGTGAACTTAAGTGTCACAGAGCTTTTCGTCTTTTCCTTTTCAGTCTTCGGGTAGGAATCGTCGGCATACTTAAAAAACTTATCTATCATCGGCCCAAGCTGATACTCGACTTCCTTCGGCGCCCTGGCAACGAACGTCACGTCGATGTCTTGCCCTTCAACTTCTGCATTGCCCCGCATGTGTCGCCGCAATCCTGTATTTTTCGCAAATGACCCACCACGAGGTGTCGCAGTGATTATCAATCCATCTTCTTTCGCTTTGCCGCTAATGCGGTCACGGATCTCTTGGGCCTGCCCAGTAATTTCATTCCTTGTCTCAGGATCAGGGGCTACCCATTTCACAAATGTGCTTACCCGAGAGTGGAGTTTCGATTTTGTGCTCAAACCGTCCATATGATCACGATGTCTTGGTGGTGTCTATTTCGATTGTTTTCTCGAATGCAGTTGCACCCACGTCGTAGATTATGAGCGAAGGGCTCACATTCCTCAGAAGCTCTCTTCCTAAAATGAGTGCCGCTGAAATAGGCACAGCTGGAAAAACGTGAATTGCTCTTGCACTTGGATGATTGGCTTCAATATGCCTTAGTAGGCCTGAGTAAGTCTGCCTGAACTGGTCGAGTGAACTTTTTGACGAGATGAGCGATCTACCCGGCTCAGCGCCCTCCGGTCCAAGGGAGTATATCGTGAAACGATTCAATATCTCCGTCGGGAGCTGATCGAGCTGAATCCGTCCGCTCAGTGAAAGCACCACGGCCACATTCGATTTGTCATCGCCTTCACGTTCCCGGACATAGGTGAATCGTTGATCCAGCTGGTTGTCTGGCCAACTCCAACCCTCGCCCTTGACTCTGTGTTTCTGATACACCTCTGTGGGCAGCTTGTCACCAACCGCATGACCAAGGTACGCCAGAAATGGGATGCGCGCAAAGGCAAAGAGAGACAAGTGTCGAACCTCGCCCTTCTGAACGGCCGGAACCAACATTCGTTCGACCATATCCTTGATTCTCGTCTTTCCGCTCGTCCAATAGTCTGCCCAGCCTCCTTCAGGAAGGCCGCTGAGGTCGATTTCAATATGATGTTCTCCACCAAGATAGCGCGGGTAACGGCCCGACGATTTCAAAACCGCCTCTCGGATCTCCTCATTGGAAATCGTCACACTGTTCCCACGGATGTCCCCAATCAGCCTCACGACGGTAGTCGCGTGTTCATCACCCAAGCTCGTAACGTATCTAATTCTCTCTTCGTGTGTTTGCTTATACTGAACCAGCATTCCCTTGGGATATTTCTTCACCAAGGATTTATTATCGATCAGCCGGTGATGCTTCGTGCATGCGAGGAAGAGATTCTCGATGTTGTTGCGTTGCGCCAAAGGCATCGGGTCATCACCTCGAGGCCCATCTTCAGAGCGCGCTACTATGTGCGCAATATCTGCGAGCTTTGCCCTCATAGTCGTCAGGCGATCCTGAAGTAAGTAGTCATTGCAGCCATGGAACTCACAGCGACCGCCCGCACGAACCCACAACTCAAGCACTTGCGGATCAGTCGCCTTCAATGCCGGTGCCTTTTGACTGACGTTTTTGTTTTTCTGTCTTGGAGTTTTTGTCATACGATCTCAACTTGGTCCAAGCCACTAGAACTGATCTTCCCGACGGTTATTCCAGTTTGGGAATCGCGGAAATGACCACACCCTGAATCTGGAAGTCCTCGGTCACGATAATCGGTTTGTGCTCGCTGTTTCTTGAACGCGGATTCAAAACCATTACCCCTTTTCCCCGACGAAACTCTTTGACCGTTGCTTCACCGTCAATCAAAGCCACCACGATCTGTCCCTCTTCCGCAACTGGTTGCTGCCGGACCAGAACCAAATCACCATCATTGATATCAGCGTTAACCATCGAATCTCCCCTGACATGAAGCAGGAAGTATTGCGCACCCGGCTTCGCCAGAGACGTTGAAACAGGGATATATCCTTCAAGGTTCTCTTCAGCAAATATGGGAGCACCAGCAGCAATCGTTCCTAACAGGGGAACGTCAACCGTTTGAGCATGAAGAACGCCAAAATCAGGACTCGTCACCAACTGATAGTCTCCGTGCGGACGTTTCCTTATGATCCCTTTTCCGGCGAGCTGTTCGAGAACATCCTGAGCGGATCTAGGCGACTTGTATCCGAGCGCGGCCATCAATTCTCGGACCGTCGGTGTTCTTCCTTTGTGGACCAATGAATTCCGGATGGATTTTATAGCCGCTAAATGCTTAGGAGTAAGGGCTTTATCATTTTTCATACATACAAATGTATGCTATCGTATGGAAAAAGTCAAGAGCACCGGATTCGCGTGAAATCCTAAACAGGCCGGGCGCTAGGAACTGCATTCGTCTAGTGTCGCTGGGCCCGGCCTTCTTCTTTCCATAAATATCTTCTCCGCTCTCGGACCGTGACTGAGTGGGGCTGCCTATTATTTTGACATGAAACGGGGTTTGACAGCATTCGCGCTTGCGTTCAGTTCCGATCTTAACTAACGTACATGAGTATGTTGAACATAATTTCTCTTGTCGGCGGAATAATAGCCATCGTCACATTTGGCGCTTACCTGGCAAGCTGGATCTTGTATGCTCCGAGGCCATCTTTGCGCGTTGGTGGGGAACAATCGGGAAGTCCAATTCCAGTGGCCCTTTCCGGTCGAGTGTATTTCGCGGTGTCCGCCGAATCGAATCATCGAGTAGAACTCCTCGAGGTTTGGGTCAGCTTCAATCCGGATGAGGTAGATTTGTTCAAAACTTCGAGCGTGGAACGACGCGGCTTGGTCGGAGATACTTTCCCGCACGCTCTCTACTTCCCAGAAAAAAGGATAGTCACACGGGGTAATTGGCAGGGTAATTTTTTTGACTATGAAGCCAAACAGAACGAATTCAAGGTCAAATTTATTGCCAGCACGGAGATCGAGACCACAGAACTTCCCTTTCTGATCAATGTGATTCCTCCTCGAAAAGTCAGGATCGAGAAAATTGTCAGATTCAAGGCTGTAAACGATTTTACTCCAACGATTCAGAGCAGCGGGCTTTTGTTGAGACCTAAAGAGCAATTGCATTTGGAGGGACGTCAATCCCAAGAAGCTGTCTATGCGGCGACCTCAGAAGGAACTACGACTCTGAAGGTGTTTGAGATAACGAAAGAAGGAAAATAGCGGCCACTCCCAATCGGAAGGTATCGCCCCAAAGAGCAACTCTTCCCTACTTACGATGCCCTCCCCTCCCCATTACCATTCAAGGAATGGTAATGGCATGAATCCGGACGACAAAACTCTCGCGCAATTCAAAAAGCTTTACTTTGAGGAATTCGGCGAAGAACTCTCGGATGAGGAAGGTTCTGAGCGGTTTTCCCGGCTTCTGAGTGTCCTCAAAGTCATCTGCTTCCCGGAAACATCCCCCGATCTTGACAAGCTCGGGGGGTACGATACTGTACGTACCGAAAAATAGGAACCACCGCCCTTCTATGTCCAGCTACATCATCTATTGTCGAAAATCATCCGAGTCCGAGGAGCGGCAAGTGCTTTCGATTGAATCGCAGGTGAAAGAACTGAATGAACTGACAAAGCGGCAACAGCTCACGGTCTCGGAAGTTCTTACGGAATCACAATCGGCGAAGTATCCCGGCCGGCCGGTGTTCGGACGCCTCATGAAAAAAGTATCTCGCGGTGAAGTGAAAGGAATCATCAGCTGGAAGCTTGACCGTCTTGCGCGCAACCCGGTGGACGGCGGTGCACTCGTGTGGGCACTCGACCGAGGAAAAATCGAGGAAATCATCACGCCATACAGCACCCTCCGCAACAATAGCAGCGACAAATTTCTGATGCAGATCGAGTTCGGGATGGCAAAGAAATACGTCGATGACCTGAGCGACAACGTGAGGCGCGGAAACCGAATGAAACTCGAGAAAGGATGGCTTCCGGGTCTCGCACCAGTCGGGTATCTCAACGAACCGAAAGAGCGAACCATTGTTCGCGACCCGGACCGGTTCCTTCTGGTTCGCAAGATGTGGGATTATCTGCTTCAAGGTATGTCTCCCATCAAAATCCATCGCATAGCGACTGAAGAGTGGGGCCTCCGAGGAGCGATCTGCAAGGGACGTATTGGCGCTCCGATGTACCTGAGCAACGTATACAAGATTTTTCTCAATCCCTTCTACTATGGGATCATTGAACGCAAAGAAGGGGTGTTTCCCGGCAAACACGAACCCATGATCACCGAGAAGGAGTACTGGGGGGCACAGGAACTCCTCGGTCGGAAAGGAAGGTCGAGACCAAAAACCCATCGATTCGCGTTTACGGGACTCATCCGCTGCGGCGAGTGCGGCGGGGCCATCACGGCAGAAGAAAAAACCAATCATTACGGATCACACTACACCTATTACCATTGCACAAAGAAGATTCGAGATGTGAAGTGCACTCAAAAGACAATTCGAGCGGAAGAAATGGAGAGGCAATTACTCGAGTATTTGGACAGAATCCATGTCCCGAAAAAACTACTTGACTTCACACTCGACAAGTTGAAGGAGCACGAGAAAATCTCAGTTCAGAAAGAGGCTGATCGAAAGGTCCCACTCCAGAAGGCTTGTTCTGATTGTGGACGGAGGCTCGACAACCTCAATCAAATGCGACTACGGGATCTTATTGGAGATGAGGAATACTCGAAGGAAAAGCGAAAGCTCCTTGATGAAAAAACGAGGCTCGAACAATCCATTGAAAACCTCAAAAGGAATCTTGGGAAGGAGCACGAACTGACAGCCCAAACATTTGTTTTCGCCAACGAAGCGAAAGGGCGCTTTGAAAAAGGAGGTCCAGAAGAGAAAAAAACCATCCTCCGAGGAATTGGCTCGAACTTTTTGCTCAGGGACAAAAAGCTAAGTATTCAAGCGGAAAAACCATTCTCCATTCTTGAAAATGGCCTTCCGAGGGTTTTGGGTCAAAATGATCGGATCGAACTAACCGAAAATCACACCAACAAAAGAGAATTGCTGCTTTCGTCTGCGGATACTCAATTGTGGTGCGCCCTAGTAGAAGACGTTAGAACTTTCTTCAGGAACAAGCCCCTGGAGGAAGACGACGAATTCCTTCGTCTTGCTGCTTAGTATAGAGGACGGAGTTCCACAAAGGAAGGTGGGAGAAATTGCCGAAGGGACCAACTCGTACCTCGAGTAATTTCTGAACTTGGTCCAGTGCTGCTATTGCTCAATATTTTCTATATATCTGCACTTTGGGAAATTCGAGCACCCTAAGAATCTTCTTCCTGCATACTCGCTCTTCTGGGCAATTCTTAACTCTAATCTTCCGCCGCATTGAGGGCATACCTTGTTAATCTGGTCGTTGACCAGCTGAGCCGATACGGTCTCCTGCGCGGTTTTGCCGTAGGCTAGTTTGTAATATTCCACGAGCTTTACACCATCGATTAGCTCTACCCTTGGATTCCCCTCCGCGGCCTTCTCTGCCATTAGGGTAAAGTTACCCGTTGTTATGAAGAACCCTTTCTCCGCGGGATCATTGACATTGGTGATCGCGCCAAGAAAATCTCTTACATCATGAGGCGTGACTTCCCTCGTTATGAATTTCTTACACTGTATGTAATATTTCCTACCATCCTTACGTGCGACCACGTCTACCCCACCGTCATTTGCCCCACCTGTAACTTCCGTCTTGTAGCCTAGCATCTCGAACATATTTGCCACCTTGCTTTCGAATTGCTGCGGCGACATACCCTTGAGCATGTACAATATTTCCTCATCATTGAAACCGGTAACCGTGCGTCGTCTCTTTCTTAGGACGAAGTAAAGCACCACAGCTACTACGATGACGACCAATCCGATTATGCTGTAAAGCTCTACTTGCTGCTGATGGGTCCATATCCAACCCCCTAAACCGAGGACTAAAATGGCTATGAATGGCTTCATGAAATCCAGGAGTGAATCTCCAAATGTATCTCTCCTGCGTCGATGTCTTCTTGACATATAACTATTATACAACCTCCACGGAGGAAGTGGGGAAAAGTTGCCAGGATGACTCTTCATACGCATTGCTTATACTCCGTCAACTTGAGTGTGTCAGTAATTAGCGGTAGATTTAACAGAAATAAGCCTCGTCTATGCTAATTAAGAACTTGGATTTAGCGCAAATCAAAGACGTACTTGAATCAGGCGATTTTGATCAGTTGATCGGAGCAAGGGAAAACGAGTTTCTAGAAGCAAAACCGGCGTTAGCTTTTGATATGCGCGAGGGCCATCCGACAAATATCAAATTAGCTAAATACGCAGCCGGTTTTGCAAATCAAAAAGGTGGCTATGTAGTTTGTGGTTTAAAGACGACAAAACTAGAAAATACACCGCATGAGGTTGTGAATGAGCTAGATCTTCTTGCCCAAACCAACTTCTACAAACCCGAAGAAATAATAAACCGTGTCACTCAATCAACATACCCTTCAATAAGAGTTGAAACGGCCTGGTACCCATATCGTAAGGATACACAGGTAGGCGTAGGGGTCATCTATGTTCCCCGACAAGAAGAGACCCAGAAATATTTCCACATTCGGGTACGAGAAATTGATGGGAAACTCCTGCAAAAAGAATTATTTGGGGTTCCAGTCAGAGCTGATGGATTCACAAATTGGGTAGAAGTAGACGAATTATACCGACGATCCAGGCTTGGACCCAATAAATTGCGAGAATTTTATGGTGGGCTCAGCGGTCAGATTAAAGCGCTAGCCGAAACGGTAGCCAAAACGAAGGTTCCTACTGAAGATGAGTTGCAGAACAAAATAGATCAAATTCAATGAACGAGATAAAGACGCCATTACTAATACTCGCAGCTGCTCCTAAAGAAAAGATACAGCTTCCTGACTCATTTTTCGAAAAAGGAAGTGTCTTTTTCAATCTCTTACAGAATCCTTCCTACCTACGTTATTCTGGTTGGAATTTACGGACACTTGATACCCCTCGCTTGAAAGATGGGGAGTACTGGGAGGTGAGAAACGGCGACGCGAAACTCTTGCGTATCTATTCTGATGGCTCTTTTGTAGCGACGGCTTCGGTTGCACAGGATTTTTTGGGGTGGCGTCAAGAAAAAGACCCCCCCCAATTACACGCACTAGCTGTCATAGAATTCGTGTATGAGTTTGCGCAATTCTATAAGATATTCCTTCAGAACATTCTTGAGTTAGGGATCAAGGTTGGCGCTTGCAGATTCAAAATCGGAATAAAAGAACTACCTTCCGCCTACGAGAAACTAATATTGCGACCCTATGAGATCGGTAAGTGGGAATTTATGATTGATGCACTTGGCGAGAAATACGAGATAGAAGCGGATTTTACCAAAGAGATAGAAAACCAGGAGGTAACGGACAGCATTTATGATCCAAGATACGTTGCCTATCGGCTTGTCGGCATTCTATTTCGTCAGTTCGGTGTTCCGATTGACGCTGTACCCTACACGAAAACCGATGCAGCTCAAAAAAGATTTGTTGATATAGAAAGAATAAAACCGCTCTAAAGTTTTCCGCGGGCAACTTCTTCGCGAATCACCTCTACGAGATCACCGAACAACTCATTCACCGGAACGCCAAATAGGATCGACAGATGGATGGCGCTCACGAGATTCGGAAGGGTATCCCCATTTTCCCAGCGGGAAAGCCAGGATGGATCGACTCCGATCAGTTTAGCTAGGACCTGCTGGCTCAGCCCGGCAGCTTTGCGGTGCTTTCTGAGGGCGTTGGGGAGGCATCTATAATCTTGGTAGTCCATAACTGGGAGAGTACCAAACCTACAGCTTCTCATAAGGCTGGCGGAATTGCCGCTTGGGGCAATTACCGTTTTGGGTAGGTTTTACGTACCAGATAACAAGAATGCCCACCCCGTAAGGTGGGCATTCTTGAGTATGTACTCAATGTGCACCCTACCCTACCCTAGTGAAGGATGTTAGAACTTTTTTTGAAGAGGAATTGAGAGCGGGAAGGCATTATGATTTCAGTGTACTTGATGATAGTCCTCAGGTGAAGTGAGGAGAAGTTCCGGGATCGGCTTCAATTTTATGAATTACTACTTCAGATTGCCGCGAAGCACATGAACGGTATGCCCCACGTGAATATTTTTTTGATAAAGATTCAGAGCTTCACCTGCGGAAACTTTGAAAGGTTTTAGCCACTCCTTTACCTCTTCCCCGCTAACATCGGACGAAGGGTTGGAAATGCCCTTTGACTCTAGCAGCGCCTTGCTTTCTTTGTAAAGATAGAATTCAAATGATGTACCATACTCCTTTTCGAAGCGTTGATACCCCTGAAAGTCGATGAAGGCTTCCGTTTGTACTTTGAAACCGACGATTATTTCTTGAAACCCGAGTCCTAATTCTTTGAAAAGTTCTTGGATGACTGAGATCGGCAGCCGCCCGCCAAGTTCCGTAATCACAGAACCACCAAGTGCGAGAATTCTTTTTGCTCCCTGCAGATAAGCAAATTGCGCTGCTAATGCCCACCTTGAAAATATCTCAGGCGGCATAGAAGCTTCATAAGCAGATGGACTAATAAATGTTCCTCTTTCTGCCCCTTTACTGATATCATCGTAACCCGTTGTGGGCAAATTTGGTATGTTGCCGTAAACAAAATCAACTTTGCATCCGGTCCTCTCAATTGGTTTACAAAGTGAACCGATCAGTGGTGTCAATTTCAGAGTGCAGTCAGAAATTGAGTTGCTCACATTGCGAACAGCTCCGCAAAGAACATCCTTGTCAATATCTGTCATGATAATGTGCTTTAATTCTCCCTGAAATATTTTTGCCATTGCAATTGCTTCAATGCCATTTCCTATACCGATTATACCAATGGTCTTAGTGATTCTTCTTTCCCGGTTTAGAAGAACCATGAGTCTTTTCATAGCCACTGCCGTATAGTAAACCCAGTTCTCTTCTATATTCGCCTTGTATGGATACATACCCTTAGTTTCAACTACATCAACATGATCAGTTAGAATGTCGGCTTCTTTGAATAAGGAAGTAACATCAATTTTTCTCTCTCCTTTTGAGGAGTGTTCCATATTTGGGGGATTGTAAAAAACATATCATAAGGGCACGTGCTTGTCCAGTCTACTTTCCGGCTAATACTCTTCGCAGAACGACGAACAAGTGGTAAGCGCCCACTGGGCAATTTCCTCTAACTCGCGTGAGGTCTTCACGCCAATCTTACTCCTTAACTTTTTCATAGCCTACCTTAAAACTTTGACAGCTAGACCTACACCACCTGCATAATACCTTCTAATTTCAACGATTTATTATTGGCATACATCTTGAAGTGATGTTTGGTGACCATGCAGGCTTTGAGCAAAATTGTTTCACTATAACTTCGAAGGAAGTACAACTATGAAAAATCCGGTTCTATTCCTCGCAATTTTATCGATACTTGGAAATGGCTGTAACAGAAGGACTCCAGAATTTAAAGTGGGAGCCGATCTCCCCCTGACTGGAACCGTGGCCTACTACGGAACCAGCGCAATGAAAGGCATCGATCTAGCTCTGGATGAAATCAGGGAAGAAAACGGATTCAAGAATGCCAAAGTCCAGGCAATCTTCGAAGACAACCAGGGCGAAGCAACGGGTGCCATCACCGCGATGAACAAACTGGTCGATATCGATGATGTCCCTGCGGTTATTGGGGGCGGATCGAGTATCGAAAGCATGGCTGCCGCCCCAATCGCGACCAAATCGAAGACTGTCTTGCTCTCTCCCATATCATCCGCAACATCTCTGTCTGGTATCAGTCCGTACTTCTTTAGGACATGTCCCTCAGATCTTGTTCAAGCGCGAAATTTGGCCGAGTGGATACTCCAATCCGGCCATGATACTGTCGCGCTCATTTATGTTAACTCTACGTGGGGAACCGCATTCAACGGCAACTTTGTCAACTACTTCTCATCGAATGGCGGAAGGATACTTAAAATGCAGAGCTCAGACCCCGGAGAACTCAACTTCAGAACGCAACTGAGCATTGTCAAATCTCTCAAGCCGTCCGCTTTGATAGCCATCGTGTACGCAAAGGAAGGCGGTGTACTTGTGAGACAGGCTCGGGATCTCGGCCTGAATATTCCTATTTACGGCGCTGACCCATGGTCCCAAAAGGATTTCAGAATAGGTGCCGGAAAATTTGCAGACGGTATAATGTATACCACTCCGGTGCAATACGACGGGCCTAGTTTCGACGCCTTTAAAGCCAAGTTCTTGAAGAAATATAACGAGGAGCCGGATGTTTACGCATCAAATGGATATGACTGTATGCAGTTGCTCGCCGATGCATACGAGAACGGAGCACGAACGGGACCGCAGTTTCAGTCATTTCTAAATCACGTTAAGGATTTCATGGGTACCACCGGCGTTACCACTTTTGATAGCAACGGTGATGTCGTAGGCAAAAAGTTCGGTCGTTTTCTAATTAAGAACGGTGAACCGATTCAAGTAAAGTCACGCTGAAGAAAAATGACACTATTCCTCCAACTAATCGTCAATGGCCTGATCGCTGGATCTATCTATGCTCTGGCAAGTCTTGGGTACGCATTGACTTTCAGTGTGAACGTTAACAATTTCGCACACGGTGCGCTAATAATGTCGGGTGGATATCTATCCTATCTTTTCATCAGATATTTAGGAGTCCCGATATGGATTTCCCCAATTCTCCTGGTTCCAATCGGATTTATCGTAGGACTACTGATCTTTCAAATAGCAATTAAACCGTTTCGCGCACTATCTTCTTGGTCGGCCGGTATAGTAACGACTTTAGCCTTAGGCATCATTATTGAGAACACGGTACTAATGGTGCATGGTTCCGATTTGTTTAGCATCCGGGACCTCTTACCTGCGCCGAAAATCTTCCACCTGCTTGCAGCTACATTCAACATTATTCAAATAACTCTTATTGTAATCTCTTTAGCCATTGCATTTCTATTGTTTGGCTTGATAAGAAACTCCGGCCCTGGAAGAAGGCTACGCGCGGTTGCAGATGACCGGTTAGCTTCAGAAGCGATGGGGATCAATACCGACGCCATAGTCTTGTATGCACTGATACTGGGCACAACCCTGGCGCTGGTCTCGGGATTTCTCCTATCCCTCGACTATGATCAGGATGCATCAATCGGCACCGCTTTGCTAATAAAGGCATACACTGCAACAGTCATAGGCGGAGCTTATGATTTGCATCGCGTAGTTATGGCTGCATTCGCATTAGGTATCCTGGAAAACCTGATCGCAGGATATGTATCCACTCAGTTTACTCTCGCAGGCGTATTTCTTGTACTCATTGCCTTCTTGATCTTAAAAAAGGAGGGTTTGGGTACATTGGGATTGCGGAGGGAAGTATAGGATCTGAGTCTATGGAATACTTTGTTGCTCTCTTAGAACTCTCGGGAATCTTCGTGATCCTTGCAATCGGAGTTAATTACCTTGTAGGGAATGCTGGCGTGATGTTTGTAGGACAAATCGCCTTCTTCGCAGTTGGAGCCTACGCAACAGCGATCATGACTACCCTTTTCGGCCTTTCCCCAGTCATAGCATCATTAGCGGGTGCGTTCATTTCAGTTGGAATTGCTGCAGCATTTGGTCTAGTCATGAGGAGACTTTCTGGACAGTTTCTCCTAATTAGTTCACTAGGCTTATGCGAGATCGTTAGAAGCCTTGTTAATAATGCTACTTTCTCAGGAGGAGCTCAAGGGATAACCATACCTGAGAGTTTATTCTCTAACACGCTGCTGCCAAGGCCACTGCAAATGCCTCTTCTAGAATTAGCTCTTCTTGCGCTCGAGATTCTTTTTTTCTATCGACTCGATAGGTCCCCCAAGGGAAGATTGGTTCGTGCTTTGAGAGACGATCCCATTCTTCTGACATCACTGGGATACTCCACAACTAGGATCCAAGGCGAGGTCTTAATAATGTCCGCCGTTTGGGCCAGTATAGCAGGATCTCTATTTGCCCATTATTCACAGTACATTGATCCAACGTCCTTTACGATGATTGAGTCTCTGATGATTCTCATCGTTGTCATGATCGGGGGCGTTTCATCTATAGGTGGCAGTGTCCTGGCCGGAATAATACTCATAATCCTGCCAGGGATCCTCCGGTTATTATACTTACCCTCATCCGTGGTCGGTCCCATCCATCAAATATCGTTTGCTCTGTTTGTTCTTGTTGTCCTGAAATTCAAACCTAAGGGTATACTTGGGAGGGTGACACTACCTTGACAGCTCTGAATAACATCTTGATCGAAGCCAGGAACATCAGCAAGAGTTTCGCTGGTGTGACAGCACTGGACGATGTCTCCATCCAGGTTAGAGCAGGCGAACGAGTCGGGCTTGTAGGGTCAAACGGCTCGGGCAAAACGACGCTTTTAAATGTCTTGTCGAGGTTCGTCGACATTGATGCAGGCGATATTCTTCTGGAAGGAAAAACTTATCGCAACTCCGATCCGGCTAACTTGGCCACGCGTGGTGTCGTTCGAACATTTCAGTACACCAAGAATTGGATCAACATGGATGTCAGAGAGAATCTGCTGGTCGATGTCGGCAATTCTTGGCCTGAGAGGTTGATTCAAAGCCTCTTTGCATGGAAAAGGATTCGAAATCACGAGTCGGCTTTATGGAGGGACGCAGGTTCTATGCTTGAGCGGTTTGGGATCCATCTAGATGAACTCCTCGATAATCAAGGAGGTCTCAAACTAGTCAAGGACATTTCACTTGGCCAAAGGAGGATTGTCGAGCTTGTCAGGGCATTCCTCATGAAACCAAAGGTTCTGTTGTTAGATGAGCCTTCAGTCGGTTTAGATGAACACGCGTACTCCTTTCTTGAAGACTATTTAGAGAGACTGGCCTCCGCAGGTAGCGCCATTTTGCTGGTTTCGCATGACAAGCAATTTGTTGGGAAAAACGTGAACCGCATGATCATTATGCATGAAGGAAGAAAGCTGCTCGAAGAGCAGGCGAGAAACTTCCGATTTGGGAACACCACCAGGACAAGCGAGTATGGAACTCACTAGCCCACTGCTGCTACTTAAACGCGTAACCGCCGGTTACAATGGCACTGCCATAATACATGAGGTCGACATGGCAGTAAATCCTGCCGAGGTTGTCCTTATCACGGGCCCAAACGGCGCTGGCAAATCCACACTGCTCAAAGTAATCTTCGGGTTTTTGAAGCAATCTGCAGGATACATATATTACGGAAACAAAACACTTAACGGCTATCCACCCTATCTTCGGGTGTTAATGGGTATGTCATATGTTTTCCAGGATCGCAAGATATTTGCCCGGTTGACCGTTGAGGAAAACTTGAGAGTCGCCTTTAAGGGAAACAGGAGAGCATTCCAGGATATGTCGGACATCGTGTATGAGAGATTTTCCAACCTCCATGAAAAGAGGAAGACTTATGCTGGCCGTCTCAGTGGTGGTGAGCAACAGATGCTGGCAATAGGTAGAGTTCTCATGCAGGCTCCAAAGATCATTCTGTTTGATGAGCCAACAGCCGGCCTGAGCCCAGAGATATGCGAAAGGGTGTTTCTTGGAATCAAGTCACTCACTGACAGGGGAATTGCTTCCGTGATGGTTGAGCACAGGATCTCTGAAGCCCTTGCTATTTCGGATCGATGTCTGCAGATGAAGGATGGGCGTGTTAGTTCGCTTTGGCGGTCAAACAAATTCGGTTCCCTTACAACGATCTCGTTTGCTCAGAGGAGAGGATCGGATGAAAAAGAAAGATGACGAAATGAGAAAGAACAATGTGCGTTCTTTTTCTACCTATGGAACTCAGGAAGAATATCCTTCAATTAACATTGTCGATCCTAGTGATCTCTCTTATCAACTCATTGCACATTGCCAAATCCGATTCCTTGGTCAATTAAACTTCGCCTTAGTATATAGACGCAACTTGCAAGACATAACGGAATCAAGTTCTCAGATTGGGACCACCCATACTCTCACTCGTTCAACGCTAGGCACGCGCGATCCTTCATTTTCCTTATTGATTGACGCACTGAACAATGCATTTGAAGACATAAGAGGCCGCGAAAAAAGACGTAGCGTCAAGCTTACACCAGTTGGATTAGACGCCACAGTTCTTGGACATTTCGAGACTCCGATGGTGAGCAGAGTCGGTGAGAGGCTTTCAAGTGGCCTTGGTTCCACAAAAGGAGCACAGGCGCAATTAATAAAACCGTTTCGCTTTGACACATTGGCGGTTTTTTCCTTTGCCAGTGAGCGAGAGTATTTTGCGATTCTCGGTTTTAAATTGCCAAAGACAAAGTATGACCAATTCCCACCAAGAGTCAGAAGATTCGTGAGCGATTGGAAGTCAGCAAACAGGAAAACACAGATTGATTTTTCAATGTTGAAGGAGTCATTCGATTATTCAAGGGATAGGAATTACAGTACATATGGTGCAGTTGTGCAGTCTTACAAGAGACTTCTCCTTGGCGATGACATTGCGCGAGTTAACCTCTTCTTGTTCAATGCTTTCGATCGTCGTCTCTATTATCAATCGATTGATGCTAGAATCGAGGATGCTGACATCGAAAGATACTTTAGAAGGTGCGTGCAATTCGCGAGCGAGGACATTTCTCTGTCTGATTCTCAAAAGCGTTACATTATGAATAGGATCAAAGACTCATTTAAACTGACCGAGCACCAGAGAAATTTCAGCGCTGAAATTCTTGATAATCTCCATGATCCTAAATGGGTAAGAGACCAATTCAAATCATCTGCAGAGAACTCAGCAGAGAATAGAATGATTCTTAGACAGGTCTTCACATGCATTCCGCAGGAACCATGGACAGGCGTAGCTGGGTACTCAGCATGGACGAAGACCATGGATGTAAGCAGGCAAGCCCAAGCGGGTGAAGAAGTCCGATGGAATCCCCAAAGACTTGACCAGTCTTATTTCTATAGAAGACTCACCCTTTATGAGATTCTCCTTGGAGTCGGAGGAGGAGGGACCATGTTTTCGTTTCCCATAACAGACTGCGGCCAGATTTCTGGAGTGTTGTTTGTCACTTCAAAAGCTCGAGAAAAGTACAAATTCAAACCTGAGATCCTGCACAATTTGCTCAACTTAACTGCGGTTCTTAAGCAGCTGATAATGTCTAGAAAGGAGTTCGATTTTTCCATGCAAGTCATTGATACTCTCATCAATAAGCCAAACGATTACGACGAACCTATGGAGGTCATTGTTCGATATATTTATATGTTATTCAATCCCGCCCTCGTAGTTGCTTGGCAGAAAGAGCGTGGCAGCAAAGACAGGCTAGAAAGACCAAGGTACGTTTATGCATATCAGAGGCCACGTAGTTTCTCCGTAGAAGAATCCGAGGGTGACACATTAATCCCACTGCATTACCTACCAGTCCTTCAATCGGATCCATTGTTGCAAGCATTTTCTGCAGCCCATTACGCGACCATAAGACATTTGTCAGACGATCAGAAGGAGTTGCTCGATCTTGAGGAGGTACGAAATAGCTTGCCAAAAGATTTCCACAACATATACCAACGAGAATCAGACCGGGGGGTAATCGACAATAGCAAGCAATCGGTTATGCGGACTCAAGTGGAATCGGGAATTTTGCTGAGATACTCTTGGCAGCGGAGACCAGGATTCATCGTTGTTTACACAACAGATTCGGTGAATGATTTGAGCGAACAAATTGGTTTCATAAGAAAACGAAGGGAAATGATCGAAAATCTGGTCAGATTTGAAGAAGGCATTTTCCATATGTTCGAGAGGAGGCGGGCAACAATTCACGATGTTAGCTCCGGTTTCATTTACACGACCAAATTCCTGCTAGATAAGGCAAATGCCAAATTAGAAAGCGCGACGAGGGATCTCAAGGATGATCTCGAACTAGTCGATCTCGTTACAAGAGCCCAGGCCCTTATCACATTGGTTTCCAAGAATTTCATAGCCTCTATAGAGGACGCACTTACTAGAATTGACGAGAACCTAGCTCCTGATCGAAAGAAGAAACCTCTTTGTCTTTACGAGGTTGTAAAATCAATCGTCCCCATCATGAAGGACTATTGGGCAACTTACGATAGTAACCCCATCTATTTCGATTACATACAACTTGGCGATATTATTGGGGTTCGTGCTGACTCCGAAGAGTCGGAAAAGGCCCTCATAACTGCGAACGAAGTGGAGCTTTGGAGGACAGTTTTTAATCTGCTCAATAACATATATAATGGCAAAGTTTTGCCACACGACCTGATAACCGCTGATCCCGATAGAGCCAAGGTCACAATCTGTATCTCCAAACTAACGACCGATTATTTGTGTCTTTCGATCACCGACAATGGAAAAGGAATGGATGAGAAAATCCGGGACTGGGCGCTTGCGGTCTTTGACGAGGTCAAGGACAAATTCACCAATCCAGACATAGACCCTTTCAGCAAGCGGTATCTAAGCTCAGATCTTCGGAGGAAATACAAAAATATCAAGAACGCCAAAGAAACTCACCACGGATTCGGCTTGTTCAACGTCGCTAGTTGTGTTTACAATGCGAGCAGTCCCAGTTATCCCTCCAAGGATTTAATATCATTGCAAACAGAACCCGGCCGAATGACGAGAATAACAATGATGTTTCCAATAGCCAAAAAGGAGGATTGACCGTGACTAACAGAGATCCGAACCGCAAGGTACTGGTTGTCGAGGACCAGATGACACATAGACAGATATTGAAAGAGGTTATTGCCAAGAGGTCGAAAGAGCCCGTTTTCGCTTTCAACCCTCAAGATTCCACAGAAGAAAGGATAACCCTTGAATGGGTAAGAGAGGCACTAAAAAGCGACCCGGGAATGATGGTCCTAGATTTGGGATGGACTGGCGATGATTCCGCAACTTTTGATGACCTTCTTCACGCTGATTCACCCGATGAAATGTGGAAAAGGATTAAATCCGAGCGTAAAGTCCCCGAGGTGTTCGAACTCCTCGAAGAATTGGACAGGTTAGGGCAATTCATTCCCGTCCTCATACTGACCAAGTGGTACAACGTCACATTCCTAATGAAACTCCTGCGAAATCAGTACCGCGCAAAGTGGGAGATTATCTCCAAACCCGATAACGCAAACGTGGATGAATGGGACCATGTGATAGGACCGTACGTCGACTCGTATCTTCGCGCAAAAGAGATGGTAGACACTGTGAAGGATGAATTCGTTGGGGATTCAAAAGAATGGATTAACATCCTGGGTGTCGCGAGACAGTATGCCGACGGTGACTCAACAATATTAATTACTGGCGAAGCCGGTATTGGTAAGAGCAAGCTGGCCAAAGCTATTCACGAGATGAGTTCTCGATCTGGGAAGCCGTTCCTGGAGGAAAACATTGCCGCTATCCCACCCGAGCTGATCGCTTCTAAACTTTTCGGCCACAAACAGGGGGCCTTCACTGGAGCAGTGAGAGACGAACCAGGACTCTTCCGGGCCGCCGAAGGCGGCACAGTATTTCTCGACGAAATTGGTGACATGCCCATTAACCAACAAGTGTATCTCCTAAGGGCATTGGAGGAAAGAACTGTCACCCCAGTCGGTGGCAATGATCCCATTCCAATACAAGACACTCGATTCATTTGCGCGACAAACCGGAGTCTTCCTCAATTGGTGGAACAAGGTCAGTTCAGGGAAGATCTCTATTATCGGATACATGTCCTGACTTTAAAGCTAACTCCACTCCGAGAGCGTCCAGGAGATATACCGGCCCTCGTCCGACACTTCATCAAACGTGAAAGTCAGCGACAGCATAGAAACTTTCCAGATGTCGAGCCTGAAAACTTCCCAAAGTTGATGGCTTACAATTTCCCAGGCAACATCCGGCAATTAAGATCCATAGTTGAACGTGCTCTCATAAAAGGTATAACGATAGATGAATCGCTAAAAGATGAAGAAACCATTCGAAAGCCACAGGCCCATGAAGTTGGAAAGGACATTTTGACAGACTTCACAAGTCGACTGTCACCACTGCTGAAGGAGGGACTAGGCTATGCGGAGATTATTAATGAGATCGAATGCGCGCTTCTTAGTGCAGCGCGAGATGGTTCCACAAACAACAGCGAAGCTGCCCAACTCTTGAAGCTGAAGATCTCTACTTTCGAATACAAGGTGAGGCAGTGCAAAAAACGAACCAAGAAGACAAAATGAAAACCTCCCATCCATTTGTCGATTACTCCGCCCTCGTGAGACATTTCAAGCCCAGTTGCGTAAGGCTAAAAAAGAGGATCATGCTGGAGCGTGACCAGGAGCAGTATCCTCCTGTCATTCCTGCTGAGGACCAGGACTATTACAGGAACGACTGGACGGCATTTGCTTTCAGGGCGTTTCTAAGGCTAGTAAAGGATTTCCGATTGAAGGTCGACTCATTCTGCACGATTGGAACCGGTGTTGGCTTAGATGTCTTACTTGCAATTGAGACTTTTTCTCCTCGTGCTGTTTTTATGACAGACCTCACTACCCCGGTTGCACAAATTGCTAAGCGAAATGTATTCAACAATTTAAGGAAGCCTTTACTGTATGAACGGCGAAGAGATGGCTCTGGGATCACTGAGATTGGATGCAGGCTGTTCGAAGATAAAGAAGTATTTGCTGGAGCAAAGTTCGATCTCATATATGAAAACCTACCCGTCCTTCCCTTATATACATTAGACAGAAGAGGTGAACCATACCAATCAGCTTCGTTCGCGTCAGTCGATGATTACCCGAGTCCTCCACAATCGTATGTTGAGGATCTCCTTTTTACTCACTATGAATTTCTCGTTCAGGCCAAGAGGTTTTTGAACCCTGCTGGAGCGGTCCTCTGCAACATTGGTGCAAGAATACAAAAAGACAAAATACTTGAGATGTTCGATTATTTGGGTTATGACACTCAAGTGGTCGTTTATGATCTCAAGCGACAGACTGAGGCAGATTCTAACTTACCTGCCTACAAGAAGTGTTCTGACAAAACCGGAGTGAATTTCTATTTCTATTCCTATGATGTCATAAAGGCATTCTGTCACCTACCAGATTATGATGTACTTGGAGGTTTGGCAGATTCTTGGAGCAGACGAGATATACAAAAAATGCTCGGGGAACACAAATTGTCGATCAGTGAAGCTCTGGAGAGACAAAATCAGAATTTACCAGTTGCTCACGAGGTAATGACGATTCTAGGGGTTCCAAAGAAATAAGATATGATGATTGCCGTGCCCTTTCCCTCGACATGATAGACTGTTGTTTTACTCAATGAATTGAATCTCAATTGTGATTGCGATACCACCAGCAAACGCGGTAAGGTAAGGCTCCTGCAAGACAAAAAAGTAGATTTCAAATCATTTCTCTACCACTACGTCGAACACGGCGGGACAAGCCATACTTAACAGGAACTCAATATCTCAAAACACCTTGTCGTCAAGAGCTTGGTGATAAGGATTCAAGCCCCAGACCATTTCTTGTCTTAATGCATCGAGATTGCGAAGTTTCTCTGAAAAAAAATAGCGCGTTACCTACATGTTAAGCTAAGCACATCGAGAAATATACAGGAGAAGAAGTCCATCGGCACACAGGGTTACACAAAGAGAAACATCAGCACCCTTCGTGAGAACCAGTTGGAACCAAATTATAGCAGAATTGAAGAAATGGGATGAGTTGAGAAATGCTGTGCTTCGGGAAGAGGACCTCGAACCCGTTCGTCATGCTGCTTAGTATAGAGGATGGAATTCTGTATTGGAAGGTGGGAGAAATTGCCCGCAAGGACAATGCCTAGCCACAAAAATACCAGTGTGGTCGGTAATTCGGGTATCATAAACAATATGGACCATGAGGAATTCAAGAAGATCCCGAATCGTCTCAAGAAATACCGGAAGATCCATGGACTCAGTCAAAGACGAGTTGCCGCCATTCTCGGAAAGAAAAGCTCGAGCCACATATCCAATTGGGAGAACGGCAGGGTCATACCTAATCTGTCTAACGCCATCAGGCTCTCGGTTCTCTACCGGACGCCTGTTGATGGGCTATTCGTTGGCCACGATAGGGTGCTCCGGGAGGAGGTTCGGGTGAACGAGAAGAGAATAATAGAGGACACTTGCGCTATGAGACGAAATTGATGCGAAGGAAGTTCAGACACTCTTGTCGATCTTGTCAGCTAGAAACTTCGAGTAATTACTCGTTATTCTGTGCGGGTATGTTAGAAGAAAGAATGGCAAGAAGTACGGATGGTTTTGTATCACGGTCGGCACTTGCTCCAAATTGGTTCTATTTGCTTCCCTGACCAACTCTCCCCAGCTTTGAGTTTGTTTTGGGTAAATAGATTTATTTTCACCTTTGTCACTACGCCAAAGGAAATGTTCCCAGGTTTCTTCCGGGATAAAGCTTGCCTGCGTTATGTATGTTATTTCTCGCCAGAAGGCCTCAAGTTCATTTCTCTTACCATTCCGTGCCAAAATATCAATGAGTGAACCCAATAGAAAAGACTGTCCAGAGAAATTTTCATCTATCGGGTCCTCCAACAGGCCGAACCGTCTCTTAATGATCGTCTCAATGCCATAGTAAGGGGACACCATACCGGTCTCGCTTCTACGGCCGTTGAATTGAAGTATCAATTTGATTGCGGCATAGATTGGCTCATACCAATCACCCGCCAATTTCCCTTCCTCGGCTACTTTCTTCGTAAGAAAGAAAACCAGAATGAAAGGAAATAACGCAGCCTCTCCCCAAACTTTTAGTGAATCTTTGAGTTTCAAGAAGAACGCATCATTCACGATATCCTTCCACCGCGGATCTCCCTCAATCAGCTGAGCGGTCTTGTATGCCAGCAGGTGACTAACAGCCAGATTCTTTCTGTATATTCCCAAGTCTCCGTCAAACATCGAGTTTGCTACGTTGGCCAACCCATCGGTATTGATTTCTGACTGTAGATGTTCTCCTGCAAGCATCATTTCATTCCAAACAATGCAGAAGGAATCAAGCCAATATTTTTCAGAAAGCTTGTATCTTTCTGCAACAGCAAGTATGTGCGCCGATAGCAATGAGAGCGTCTGCAATATAGAGACCTGATTCTCTTGCTTCTTGAAGATTGAGATGAGATATCCTGTGAAAAGGACGCCCGCCGAAATGCTACGCTTTCTTTCTTCTTTCGAAAGCCTGTCGTCATCAAGTCGAAGAATGTCTGTTATGAATTCACTGAATTCTTTTTCATCAACGAGCTCTCTCCCGTCCGAGAAATACAAATCGAGGAAGCTTTTATAATCCTTGATTTTCTGAGGCGCAAAACCGCCGCTGATTCTTATGAACCTTTCAAGTAGCTCGCCGTAGGTAACAACGAGCAACGGAGCATCTTTCCATTTGCCGCCATTGAGATTCTCTATCTCAAATCGGACCGTGTCTTCAAGTTCACCATTAGTAACTAAGTATGAATGATGTCTGGCGGACTTATTGATTGATGGATGAACAATGGTCAGGTCCCTCAGCGCCTCAATCTCCCCTTTTACTTCGTCCCGCCATCTCTTGTTCGGGATATTGTTCCCTTTGAGTTGAAAACCGCAAGGCACTCCATCCGGAGCGATAGCGATTATATCCTTCCCCTGTTCAAAAGCATTCTGTTTTGAGTTGTGAATTACGGTGAATCCTTCGCTTAGCAGCAATTGGCAGAACGGCAACTGATAGCCGAGTTCATTCACTGAACCGAGCCAGTGTTCGATTGTCCGCTCTAAAAACGGGTTAGAGCCAGCAATTGACTCTACCGCCGGTCGAGGCGTTTTCCGATTCAGCCGTCGTAGCAGACTAGTCCACCAGTTTTCTTTTGCTTTCTCTTTCAACATATTGCGCGTATTTCCTGTCCAGTATTTCTTTCTGGTTTCTTTCAAACTCTCTGCGTTCCTCTTCCGTCATCCTTGCATCCTGCTCCTTGATCTTTTCCCATTGGCTTGGGTGAATGAATATTGTAGGCAGCTGAGGCTTGTCTCTCGCATCATCAAAATCAATATCCATCATCTCCAGTCCTTTCAAAAGAGCTGCAGGTGAGAACGGAGGATTCCCTTCAATCGTATTTCCAACCTTTTCGACCTCTTTGGAAATGGTCTGAAAAGCACCGCCCTCCATCTGCCTTGCCATATCCTCGGCAGCTCCCTCGACCTTCTTGAGAATTTCAGCAAAAGTCATCTTCCCCAGCTCATCCCGGGTCAAAGAGAAACTGGACTCAGCCTTCTGGTATTCCATATGCTTCTCTTCTTTGCCTATGGTCTCATACGAGGTTTTGTCTCCTTCATGTGCGATGCGTTTTCCCACCATACTCAAGAGAGGCGTCCGCCTCTTGATTTCAGCACGCAAAAACAGATTAATTCCCTGGTTCAGTTTTCTTTTTATGGATGTGAAATCAACCATCATGACTGGCTCAATAAGGCTATTCCGACTTCACGTTATATTTCTTTCGTTTGAGATTATAAGATCTCGTCCCGCCTTCTAGATGCTCGATGATTCTATCTTTGACCTCCAACTGATCAATTGATCCCGACTTCGACATCCATCCAGATGTTGCATTAGCATCCATGATTACATATTGATCTGAATCGGAGGCAACTGCGACACTGGAATTATGAGTAGTAAATATGAACTGCCTCGCATGTTTGCTGGCTCTAAGCCTCTGACAAACATCATCCCAAATCGATGAGACATCGAGTGCATCTTCCGGCTGATCGATAATAACAGGCATCTGGCTATCCCCTAACGCAATCATCAATAAAGCATCTGCCTTCTGTCCCATTGAAAGCTCAGAGAGAGGATGATAAGAACCATCCTGCTTGCGATAAAGAATCTCAATTTGGTCATCAGGAAAACTTTCGTACTGAAGTGCAAGTGTTTTGGGGAGATTCTCAGGGAGCAACAATACATCGATTATGCTTTCTGCCTTGCCTTCAGTAATTCCCGCAGCATTCATGATCGCTCGTGTATTTCTTGCTAGAACTGCTTCAACAAACTCTACAACAGATATCCCACCAACAATGGCGTCGATCTCCTTGTCTTCGGCATAGGATCGGACTTTCAATCTCAGTAAATTGTCCTTGTATTTCTTGTTGTTTGCTTGCTTATGGATCTGAAGTTGCAGCTTCTTGTCGGATCTTTCTGTGATGAGTTTCGCCTGTGATTCTCTCTCACCAAAGTACGAAGAACGCACACTCACCAGCTGAGTAAGAAGGCTTGAACGACGCTTGCCAATCTGAGATATTTTCTCGATGCCACGAACAGCGTCAGTGATTCGGCGTTTTGCCTTATCCCTCTCACCTATCAGTTTCTGTCTCTGGGTCTCAACATTATCCAATTTCGACTTAGATTTCAGGAATTTGGTATACGCTAGTTTTTTCGCAGCGTACTTGTTCTTTTTGTCCCATGATTTAATAAATGCTCCGACATCATTTCTCCCTGCCTGAATCGAGTCTATCGCTTTGTTGACGGATGAGACGAGAGTGCTGAACACTCGATTCACATAAGTCACCACTTCTTTTTCCGGAGATTCCAAGGTCTTCAGCTCGTCGGCTAAACCCTCACCCTCCTTCTGAAGGTCAGTTATGGTTTCTTCAAGGATTTCCCCAAAAGCATCCAACGTTGTGCTCCTATCAATCGCACTGGTACGCTTTTGATCAAGAGCGTTGAAGTCGCTAAATTTCTTCGAGGCTTTCGATTTGAGTTCTTTGTCATATTTCCTGATTTGCTCGGTCAGAGTCTGTTCTTGCTTTCTCAGTTCAGGAAGTGCCACTGCGGTCTCAAAGTTGGTAGCATATTGCCTATCTAATTTCCGTAGCTCGGTCGTCAGTGTTCCAATGTGTTGTTTGTGGCGTTCAAAGTCGCGGAAGTTATCCAATAAACTGAGCTGTGCTCCCTTATCACGTGTGACTTCAAGGATTTCGTTTTGGCTGTAGAATAGAATCGGGAATATCGAGTTGATGTCTCCTGCGAATTTTTGTTTGGTCGTGCAATTTTTACACGTAATCTGAGATTCCTGGGGTTTTCTAGCATTATAGGTTCTCGTCAACTCGTACTCATCACCAGACAAGTCTACAAACCTTATCTTTACCGTTCCCTTGTCCCTGAGCTGCTTCTCAAGTTTATCTTGATACTCTTTCAACAGATCCTGGTGCGGTGGTTTGTTAAAGGCAAAGCGCATAAACTCTATCAGCAACGATTTACCAGTACCAGTGCCGCCGATGATGCTGTTCATCCCTTGGTGGAAGAAAATGCTTTGTCCTTTCAAGAAACCGCCATCGATGCTGACCTCGACGATCCGGGGCAGTTCGGTCTGAAGTTTTTCCTTTTCGTTGGCTTGCACAATTCTAGTCTCGGGGTCCTCGAAACACTGCCTCAGAGACTCGATGGTCAGCTCACCCATTCTGAAGTAGGTGAAACGACTCCCTATCGTACCAGCTGAATGGCCTGATCCGCTGGCAGCCGGATTGTCCGAAGAACAATAGACCGCAAGCTTACGCTGATATGTGGGGTCATCTCCATTAAGATAATCGATCAATCGACTACCTTTCGGCTTTTCAAAATCGCCTGCGGTTGCTTCCACTGCAAGCAACTTGGGATTCTTCACCAGGTCGATTCGAGGATTGCCTCGGATGTCTGACAGAGCTCCGTGAGTTGAATTTGCGTGGGCCAAGACAGGAAGGCCGCCAGCTTCATTGATAGTATTTACAACATCGGTGACGCTCTTGCTTGTTAGGCTCTTGTCTCCCTCACCCTTGACTTCCAGCCTGCCTAGTACCCGCTCGAGGTCAACTTGAGTCTTTGCGGGGTCAAATAAACCGATAACATGAATGGGCCCTTCTTTCGCTCCGTGACACGATATTTCAAAACCAGGGAAGACCGTCAGCTTTGTGCCCTTTGCCTTCTGCTTGACTTCATCGATTGCGGCGACAGAATTGTGATCAGTCACGGCAATTCCGTCGAGCCCAGCCTTAATCGCCCTCTCTACAATCTTTTTTACTTGCAATCCACTTTCCTGGAAGTCATGCGAGGCTGGAGTGTGGACGTGCAGATCGAGTTTTCTGATCTCTAGGGACATATGGGTGGTGGGATTCTAGTGATTGTGCATTTAATTGAATCAATGCGACTTACCTCGACCAGATTATACAACAAAAATGCCCCATTTGTAAGCGGGGCACTGATTGCATTCTTGGCAAGTTTACCAAAATAACCCAGCGCCTACCATCTGTACCTCCTGCCATCCGGGGTGAAATGATCTGGATCAAGACCAGATGGGTTTTGACTGCGAAAAGGATCTTCATAATTTCTATCGTCCTGAATCCAAATCAGGCTTAGTGATGTACCATAAGATGAAAGAACGCGAAGGTCTTCATATAGCTGACACCTCTCCCCTTTCTTGTAATCCTCAAGCCACGCAATTCCCGGAACCAGCTCCGGCGATAAGCTGACTTTTCCTTCCCTGAAAAATTCCCCCGCACAAGAATACTCATGAAGCTCCTGACCCTTACCCAGAACTCTATGAGGAAAGCTGCCGCTGCAGGTAAACCACCTGATCTTCCCATTGTGCCCCGCCATTAACACACACGCATGATGCGTCACTTGCACGAATCTGATTGCGGTCGCGGTGAGAGTGGTCTGAAATTCGTCGGAGAGTTTTTCAACGACGGCGAAACTCGGGTTATCACATTTACATCTCTCCTTGAAGAGAAACTCTGGCATCAATAATTCGGCCGCAAAAGCGTTCGATTCGGATTCAACGCTGGACTGTGAATACCAATCGAGAAACGACTCTTCCGTACAGATTGTCATGGGTTTCTTACGGCGATGTAGCTCGAAATGACCTATTTCATGGGCTGCGGCAAATCGCTTTCTTCCGATTTCTCTGATTCTTTGGTCCACAACAATCAGACCTCCGCTCTGGGTGCACACCAGCCTGGCGCTTGCTCCATTGATAGGTTTCTCAAGAATTACTAGGCCCCGCTCGATTGCGATGGCCTCAAGTTGGATGTCTGAGGGTTCTGCCACGTCCCAGTGCTCGAGGAGTTTTCTAGCGCGTGCCCTTGGTAGCGCAAGGAAATCTGTTGAGCTCATTCGCCTTTTCCTGAGCCTTCCTCTTCTTTGAAGAAGGCTCTCACAATTTCGAGCTCGCTCAGCATCTCACGTGCATCATCCTCATCGAGGGATTCATATTTGTGAAAGAAGGCGAGCGCATTCTCGTCATCGTATTGTGGCCCCAAGACCTCTTTCAGTCTGGCGAGCAGTTTTTCCTTCGATCCCTCGAGCTTTTTCTTGCTGAGGTAATCGCTAAGGGCCACCAAGATTTGGGTCTTGGCTTCTTTCGCGCGTTCGATTCTGTCTTGTTGCCTCAGGATTTTTTTTCTTCGCGTGATTCTTGATGCCAGCCTGTCTCTATCCACGCCATACTCAGCAAGGATTTCTCGCCTCAACTCCGAATCCGTCTCTGCTAGATCCGCAATGAGGTCCGAGAGGGATTCGAGAACTTCCAGTGATTTTCTCTTCATGGGTAATCATTCTTCGTTGTTTTCAAGAAATTTCTTCAGGTCCTTCCTGATCTTCTTGAGCTTGCCATCTACGACCGCTGGCGAGAGCTGAAGCGTATCGATAATGTCAGCGCGTCTGGTAATTCCTTCTTCCAAGCAGTAGAGAATCAACTGCATATCATTGTCTCCCTCCGCGGACTGTTTGAGGTGGTCCCACATTTCTTTCGCTTGGATTTCGCCCAGAGGGTCTTGATCCAAATCAGCGATCAGTTTGATCGGATCCTCCTGGTCGGGCTCTCTCGCCTCCGCGTGCTCTCTTCTTAGGTGCTCAGGCGATTCCAGGAGGTGGCTCACTTCACTGTCAACCACTCCCTTCAGGAACCTCATCACGTCGGGCTCTTTGTCGGGATTCCAGTGTCGCTGTCCCGTCCACAAGGAGTCTATCGCGTTGTAGGCGAAATCTTCGATTTCCAGTCCTTTGGGCAAAGTCCCCTTGCCAGTTCGCCAATAGGCTTTCTGGACCTTGAAAGTAGCGTAGACGGCGAGTTTTTCTGCTATTTCAACCCAATCCAGTTTCTCAAGAATGGTACGAACCTCAGGATTGATGTTCAACGGGCCTCCCTGTTCGGCCTCTAGATATTATTGCCGACGATGGTTGGTTTTCCGCCGCGGCCTTGTCCAAAAACTCACTTTGCCCGGCAGTACATATTGACGGGGTACTACGCGTCAGTGTACAATATCGCAAACTGTAGCGACAAATAACAGCAACGCAGGAGACCGAAAATGAAAGAAACGAAGGACGACAAGCAGACGATTGATCTACTGGTCAAAGTCCCCACGCTCCCGCAGCCGTGGCCGAAATCGTTCCCGAAGACAGCGAAGGTCAAAGAGGTGATCGACACTGTCGTGAGCGAATTTCACTTTGCTCCCAATGGAAACTACGACCTGAGGCTTGAGAGCAATCCGACGGAACCGCTCGATCCAAAGAGACCCTTGGTGAGCTATCATCTTACGGACGGCACGGTTCTCATTTTTTCAGACTTGGGAATTGGCGTGAATGGTTGACCCTGCCATTTCGCTTTCCATAGTCAAGAGTGAGTTGGCCGCGTGTGAGGAAGGCGCGAAGAGATACGGCTGGATTGTGTCTGATATTGACGTAGCCAACCAGCTCTTTTCCGTGAGAATGGAGTCCCCTGTGGACCGGGAACAGTACATTCTCGAGTTGAAGTTCGACAACTACAAGGAGTGGCCCCTCTACCTCGAGTTTGTTGATCCAGTCACAAAGGAGAGGGGCACCAAGAACGCCTACCCCCGCAACGAGGGAGAGAACTGGAGCTTCTTTCATTCACAACCCTGCATCTGCAGTCCGTGCTCTCGGAAAGCCTATGCCGGATTCAGTGACGTCCATAAAGATTGGACGAACCTTCAGGGGTGGCAGCAGCATGAGAAAACTGGGGAGCTCAAGAATATTGGAGCAATCCTGCGTGCGGTGTTTTTCAGAATCAGCTCTGACAAAACCTATAAGGGTCGAATGAAATGAAGCAATACTTTCGCGAATGTGACGAACGGATTTCCCCACCTGATGCCTTTCGTTATGTGATACCGCAGCGCGCGATTTCGATCACCGAACAGGTCTTGAGGGCATACGGTGGCCGCAGGCGAACTAGCGAAGGTCTGGTGTACTGGGGAGGCGCAAAGGATGGCAACACTGTGAGGGTACTCACCGTTATCGCACCGCAGACGACATCCGCACCGCGGAGGGTGGTAGCGACCAACACGGCGAACGCCCGAGTCGTTAATGAGCTCGTTGACCACCGATTCGTGTACCTTGCGCAAATCCATTCGCATCCGGGTGACTGGGTAGACCATTCGGACGGTGATGACGAATGGGCAGCCTTCAAGCATGATGGGCTCCTCTCACTCGTTGTCCCGGACTATGGGAGAGGCGGTATGTTGCCACTGGCCAAGTGCGGCGTCCATCGGTACCAAGGTGGCGAATTCAAGAGGTTCTCGGACGAGTATGTTGAGAACCATTTCGAACTCTCGGAGCTAGAAATCCAATTCTTTGATCTCAGATGACTGACTTTCCATTGACAGAAGAAGAGTGGTACTCAAAGCGGGATGATCGTACGATTCGAGTAAGCGGCGCCAAAGGCTTCGAGTGCTATTCGGTCGGTGTGATTATTGATGATTCGGTTCGCTCTGACTACTCCCTACAAGTCCTTGCATTGACTGCTGTCAATATATTGGCGCGTTGGTGCCGGCGGATCACTATTGAAATGCCGGAGGGCGCGATCTCCCAGCTACCGACAAGCCGAGGGAAAGACTATCGCGAGCTGTTGAAGGACGTTATTGAGAAGGCGGATCCGCACAACGACCTCTCCTTCGACATCGTAAATGAGAGAGCCGTCAATCGTATCCTTGCGGTAGGATTCCCCAAGAGACGGTTCGATACCGATCAAGTATTTGCCAACGGTGCGGGGTGGTTTGCGGGAGCAAGTTTGGGTCGAGAACCGCTGAATCTCCCCACGTCTCTGGATCCAAACCCAGTGGGTCCCGCGTTCTCCTCATGTCTGGCGGTAGCTGAAATCTTCAGGCTGGCTTGCGGTGCTTCTATTCCGCGACCGCACACGGACTGGTACTCTCTGTGGGACTGCACTCTTCTGGGTAATGCACCGACCAATCACCAAGGATTACCTCGGGTGAGTGAGCTCGACCTCGGACGCATCTATCAAATAGGATGCGGTGCAGTGGGATCGTGCCTTGATTTCTTTCTTTCACTGACTGAAGTGCAAGGCAACATCCTCTTAATTGACTACGACAAGTGCTCGATAACCGACTGCAATCGCTCGTTGACCTTCGACGCTTGGGATGCTCTCCTCGCTAAGAGCAAAATCCTGGTTTGTGAAGAAGTCCTTGAGAGAACCAGGATCGTCCCTCAACATTTTGATGGAGACTACAGCAGCTACATCGGAACCGGTGAGTACTTGAAGAATCCTCCTGATGCCATACTTTGCTTGGCCAATGAATACAATGTATGGGAAACGATTCAACAGAACTTTCCACCCATCGTATTGCATGCGACCACCACGGTGAACTGGGGCCTCAATTTGGGGCGGCATTTGCCCAAACTGGATTGGTGCATACTCTGCCGTTTCAGGAATGAGGTGCGACCCATATTCAGGCCGCCATGTGCTGAGGGAACCCTAGCATCACCGGAATCAACCGAGCGACCCGTTATAGGCGTCCTGCCTTTCCTTTCTTCGGCAGCTGCAGTTCTCATATTGGCGGAATTGATGAAAGTCGCATCGCGGAGGCTATCGTCCTCCAACTTTGTTCAGCATTCCATGAGGTCTCATTCAACAGGCTTCATGAAAATGCTGCGATCTCCTGACCCGCTATGTATTTGCGGCAGCCAAACCATAAATCTCTATCCTGACCAAATCAGAAAAACAAAACATTGGCGCCTCGCCTCGACCATCAAAAAAGGAGAGTAGGTATCTACTCTCCCCAGTTCTAATTCAGCAGGCTCACCGCCACCTTGAAGGCCTGTTTCTTGATCCTTTCCCCGGAGCCGAACCACATGGACTTCAATCCGGCTGCGTCCGTGACGCTCGTCAGCCTGTAATGGTCAACGAATTCCGTGACTGCATTGTAGGCACCCCAGACCGTCCCTTTGGACAATTCGGCTCCTCTCCCGGTTTCCGCCAGCTCGAGTACCTTTTCCCGTGTCTGTGTAATCCGGCTTCGGTTCTCCGAGTCGTGGACGGCGGGAAATATCGACTTGACGTATTCGACTAACGCCTTTCCATCAATGTGCCTCTCGCTCATGCTGTTGAAGATGTACTCGAGCTCAGCATAGAGCTTATTCGTGAGCCCAAGGATCTCGTGCGCCTCTTTCAGTTTCGATTCCGCCTGAGCGGTGTGCCGGATACGGACTTCCTGTTCAGCTCCCCCCAGTGCCATGACGAGAGTGTTCTCACAAACCACGCGAATGGGTGTCAGCTTCACACGAACCACCTCACTCCCGTCGTGCGAGTTGGTCAAGAGCAAGTACTTCTCGACAATATCATTGCCGTTGACGCGAATATAATCCGGCAGCTTCGCCAGGAGCCAAATTCGCTCACCTTTTCCCAGAACACCCGCCGTGTGATAGATCGCCTCACCCTCCCCCACAAGCGCATCGAATGTGGTGAACGCGTCTTTGTTCTGAATGAGGCAGTAACGAGAGCCGACCACACCGAGTACATCCAAGGTGTCTGTCCGGACTGTCGCGAAGTGACCCTCGACCGAGAGCTCGGGGGTTTCCGTTTTGAGTGTCATCTTTTCCACGGTGAACCCTAGACCCGCCGCTTCGATGGCTTCGGCTGCAGTCGCCGGTTTATCGAGTCTTGTGCCTAGCCTGTGCCACGGGACCTCACGTACATACATCATGGAGGCTTTTCCGTTTGAGATGTTAAGATTGTGTCCCATATCTCTCTTCCCTTCTGTTTTGGTGTTGATGTGTAAAGAAAATGCCCTGCGTTAAGATCACAGGGCATTGGGTTGATTGTGCACGACGATTACTTTCTCCGCAGAGACGGTAATTCACTGCTACTGCGTGACCGAGGCCGCGGCGTCATCGATTGCCTTGCGGAACTCCTCGATGGAATCTCCGAAGATCCGCACCGTAGTTTTCTTCTTCTCGTCGCCGTCGATCTTGCTTTCCGTGATCGAGAGATACTTGGTGCCGGTCTTCGCTTCCTTCACGTCCACGAAGTAGGTCGTCCGGCCTGATCTGACCATCGTCGAATAGACTGCATTGTTGTTTGACATAGCGTTGCTCCTTTGTGATGGATGGTTGGATGTTATGCGACGGACAGGCGTCAATGACTCGCTGACACTGGTACCGTCGCGTTGACTGCAAGAACCTCTTTTAACAGCCGCTGTTTGCCCCTCTGCCACAAGGGACAGATCGCCTGGTATTCGCAATTTCCGCACAAGAAACTGGGATGAGGAGGGAATACTCCGGCCTTAACGCCGTCGAACACTCCCTTGGCGACCTGGAAGAAGCCAATGTGGTCTTCCTTCGTCCTCGTGGTTTCCAGGACGTGAATCCGGGGCTTCTTGTACTTGAGGAAGGTGACCACCTTAAATCGCTTCGGGAGTTTCCGGTGAAGCGTCGCGTATGCATAACTGTATGCGGTGAGCTGGAGACGCACGTCGATGTCATTCTGTGAAAATACCTGGCCTGACGTCTTATACTCCACGATCACATCGCCTCCTAGAGGGTCCTCTTCGATTGTATCAATATACCCGTCGAGAGTGACGCCGAGATCCTCGCCCGTTTCCGGATGGACAAGCGGGACGGTGAAGGGTACTTCGCATCCTTTGACTTTGCTCAGCTTCGTCGAAGAATATTGCCGCAGCATCTCTTTTCCCATTGCGAGAAGTTCGGTTTCTTCCTCGCTTTCCTTGAAGCGGATAGGAAGATCCATTTTCTGACTGTACCAGTCGGCATTGAAAATCCGGCAGGCCGTGTCGAGAGAGATGTTTCCGCCGCGCAGTCGCTCCCCGTGCATCCATTCGAGCGCCGCGTGGATCGCGCCACCGAATACCAGAGCCGAAGAGACAAAGGATGGCGGAATTCCGTCGATCCGCTGGTAGCGGTACTTCAACGGGCATCTGAGGTACTGGTCGATCTGACTGCTAGAGAGATGATCCATTGCCCTTCCCTCCTTTCGTTTCCCGCAACAGCCGGTCTATCATCTGACTCGCCTCCGACTTCCCGACGTCCTCCAGAGAATCCACCTGAAAGAGCTTCATGAGTTCCCTGTGGGCCTGGTCACCCTCGAATCCCTTGACGGCAATCAGACGGAACAGTTTGCGTTTCTGGGGCGGGGTCATCGTCCCGCCGTTTTGTCGTCCTTCTCCTTTCACTTGGCCGGAAGACGTTCCGGCACCCGGCTCTTTCTGTGGTGTGGCCGGCATCTCCCGTTCGGTCAGGTACACCCTGCAGATGAGCGCACCTTCGGCCGTGTACACTTCAAGACATTTTGCGTTTTGCATTGCAGTTTCCTCCTTATTGGTTTGTGAGTTACTGTTCTCATTTTCACCGCATGGAGTTCACCGCATAAGGAGGGAATTTGTGCCGCAGAGGGCATAAGTGCACCGCTTACGGCAGGCAAACCTGTGGATTTACGATGGAGAGAATGAATGACGACACCAATCACAAGGAACAGGTCACCCCCATCGCCATCACGAACTGGCGCGACATCAGGAAACACTTCGGGATCAGACAGCGGAACCGGCGGGGTCACATGTACGTCGTGGGGAAAACCGGAACGGGGAAGTCGAGTCTCCTGGGCAACATGATCATCTCGGACCTTGCGTACGGCAACGGTCTCGCCTTAATCGATCCTCACGGAGACTTGGCCGAGACGGTTTTAAGATTCATTCCCCAACACCGGGTCAAAGACGTGATCTATCTGAACCCCGGCGACTTGGAATATCCCGTTCCGATCAATTTTCTGGAGAAAGTTGATCCTGCATACCGGCATCGCGTCGTCTCGGGACTCATATCGGTTTTCAAGAAGATTTGGCACGAGTTCTGGGGGCCCCGGCTGGAGCACCTCTTGCGTTTCGCCCTTTTCACCCTCCTCGATTATCCGGAGAGCACCTTACTCGATGTGACGCGTCTCTTCACCGACGTTCCTTTCAGGACGAAAGTGCTCGCCTATATCACGCAGGAGGCGGTCAGGGCTTTCTGGCAGTCCGAATTCGACAAATACTCGCCGTGGCTCCGGGCTGAGGCCACCGCTCCCATTCTCAACAAGATGGGACAGTTCCTGACGAACAGCCCGCTCCGGAACATCGTCGGCCAGAAAGACAACACGTTCAACTTGCGGAAGGTGATGGATGAGGGGAAGATTTTGATCGCGAACCTGTCGAAAGGCGCGATCGGAGAGGACAACTGTGCGCTCCTGGGCGCGATGCTCGTCACACAGATCCAGCTCGCGGCGCTGAGCCGCTCGAATGTCAGGGAACACGAACGGAGACCGTTCTATCTCTATGTCGATGAAGTGCACAACTTTCTCACTCAATCGTTCGCCGATGTTCTCTCCGAATCCCGTAAATACGGGCTCAATCTCATCCTGGCGCACCAATACGTGAACCAACTCCAGGAAGAGATGCGGAACGCGATATTCGGCAACGTCGGTACCATTGTTTCATTCCGGGTCGGCGCCGACGATGCAAAATACCTTGCCCGCGAATTTACCCCTGCATTCGAGGAACTCGATTTCGTGAACCTCCCCAACTATCACATCTATCTGAAACTCATGATTGATGGAGTCACTTCCCAACCCTTCAGTGCCGTCACCCTCCCACTACCGGAACACGGTATTTCGAAGAGCGATGAGATTATCGATGAATCGAGGCGGAGGTATGGAAGGCTGAGGAAAGAGGTAGAACAGGAGATTCTTTTGCGGTACAGGGCAAATACGAACGAAACTCATCGGCAGAAAGGACTCTTCTAGTTCTTTGATCTTGATTCACATGGAAGAGTTGCCCCTCGTTGAAAGAGCAAAACTCTATAACGGCGCATTCCCGAAATTTCCGCCGCTGCGTGCTGACGAGCGGTGGTTGGATGGCATCTGGGTCATGGGCAATAACTACAGAGGAAGCGGATACTACGGTTCCTATCCACCTCAGTATCTCCGTCGCGTGATGGCGCTCTTCCCTGATGCGGAACGTATCCTCCACCTCTTCTCCGGTTCGTTACCGGCCGGAGAGTATGTGCGATTCGATTCTAAGGGCGGTGATGTGACCGGAAACGCCGAGCAATTGTCGGCCTATTTCCACGAGCAATTTGACTTGATTCTTGCCGATCCGCCGTACAGCGCGGAAGACGCAAATCACTACGGATTGCCGATGGTGAATCGGAACAAAGTTCTCGAGGAATGCGAGTGTATCTTGGAGGGCGGGGGTTACATTGTGTGGCTTGACCAAGTGCTACCGATGTTCAGGAAAGATCGGCTGCATTTGTGCGGACTCATCGGGATCGTGCGTTCGACCAACCATCGATTCAGGGTCGCTAGCATATTCAAGAAGACCACGCAGCGCAGGTGATTCCTGATTGACAGGGCAAGCTCCGACAACGTTTCAAAAGTATCCCCGTCAGACAACTTTACCCGCCTTATTGATCCTCCGCGTCTCCCCTATCGTGAGAGCAGATTCTCATACGCTCTTTCACAACGATACGGAGGTGATGCAATGAGGAGACCAAAAGTTGTCTGCGAAACGCCGCTTTACAAGGTGATGCTTGTGCACGAGTCAAGCGTGCCGATCACCAACCGGCAGATCAATGCGCCGGCGGATGCCGCGAAGATTGTCATGGACTATCTACGGGGTGTGGACCGGGAACATTTCGTGGGGCTCTATATGAATACCTCAAACAATCTCATTACCATTCATACTGTCTCAATAGGAACGCTGAATTCGTCACTCGTTCATCCCCGGGAGGTTTTCAAGCTCGCTCTTATGGTGAATGCGGCATCCATCATCGTTTCACATAACCATCCGAGCGGAAATGCGGAACCAAGTCAGGAAGACCTTGCCATCACGAAACAGCTTGTGGAAGCCGGAAAGATCCTCGGCATTCCGGTTCACGATCACGTCATAATCACCGAGGGAAATGGCTTCACAAGTTTTACAGAGCGCGGATTGATGTAAGGGAAAGTGATATCTATTCTCTAGCCCCGATTAGCTTCGGGGCTTTTTTCCGACTCGATGTATACGGTCCGCAAACATGTCCTCCAACTATCTTCGAATCGATTTTGTATCCGAACGATAATTTCATTAGATTTTGTAAGAGAATTAAAAAGCAGTACAGCGTTTTCCACGAGTTACGTGGCATTTGCATTTTGTTTGACTCTAGAACCTTCAAAGGAATACCATGTCTGATCAGCAAGAACAAACCGATAGCCTAGTCCCAAGAGTGGAAGTGTCCGTGCAACTCAAGAATCTTGAGAATGCTCTCCTCGACTTTTTTGCCGGTCGGGGCCTACCAACACAAGGGGTATTAGTGCAGATCAGCGAAAGAGCCACCGTGTTCAAGAACATCGATTCAGTCGTGGACAAGATTGATGAAAACCAGAAGCAGAGGTCAGTGTATATATCAAAATTTCTGGCCGCCACTGCTTCCGGACTCTTCGACGCTGCGCTTAACTACCTATGGGATCAAACCATCCACGAATTGAGACGGAGGGTCGCACAATATGACCTATCCTACTTCTATGACGTTGCAGTATCAAACCCTGACAAACGCAAGAAGCTCAATACACCCGAAGATCTCGTGAAGCTCGATGACAGCGAACTGATAAAGGGAGCCAACGACATCGGTTTGATTTCCGAAATTGGATTCAAACACTTGGATTTCATTCGCTACATGCGGAATTGGGCGAGCGCAGCTCATCCGAATCAAAACCAGATTACCGGACTTCAGTTGATAGCATGGCTGGAAACGTGTGTTGTCGAAGTAATCAACTTGCCATTATCGAATGTTATCGTTGAGATAAAATCACTCTTAGCCAACATCAAGACAAATCGCATCTCAGAATCGGACGCGAGACAGATAGCCACATTCTTCATACGACTTAGTCAAGACAGGATTAACAATCTTGCTTCTGGTTTCTTTGGCATCTACACTCAACTCGACACGGCAACGCAGACCAGGCAAAATATCCACCTTTTACTCCCATTGCTTTGGGGGAATGTCGATGAGCCCACCCGACAACAATTCGGTATCAAGTATGCTCAGTTTGTTGCAAACAACGATCAGCCCGACGCAAAACTGGCCCGGCAATTCCTTGAAGTGGTATCAGCCGTCTCGTATATACCTGATGGGTTGCGTGCAGCGGAGGTGGAGACTGCCATAGAGAACTTGCTCATAGCTCACCGTGGAACCAACAACTTCTATAACGAGCCTGCGTTTGCACAACAACTTCGCAAACTGGTCGGAGAGACTGGCAGCATTCCCTCCCAAATTAGCGATACCTATGTGTTGGCCTTGGCGGAGGTATTCCTTACGAACGCAAATGGTGTTGCTTGGAATGCCGAGCCTATCTACTTACATCTCCTTGACCAGCTTAACCCTCAACAGGCATTGACAGCAATTTTGTCTTTCAACAACCGGACCATTTCTAGCCGCCTTCAGTTCACTTTGTGTCAGCAAAAGTTCCGAGACCTCCTGAACATCATGAGGAACAAGATACCCGCACCCGCAGCAGTTGACTTGATTGATTCAATTCTGGCGTATGCTGGGCCACTCGACAAATTGAAGTTCGACACAATCATCAAACGGAAGGCGGACAACTTGAAGAAGGTGATAACCGTTTGAGAGGTGGCCTTTGGATGAGATACTCAAATGCAAACGCCACAAGGAAGGGCCAGCACCCAACACGGGTTTGGCGTTATGGCGTGTGACGTGCAAATTTTGTTCATTTGTGTTTCAAATAAACCTTTTTACTGTGTGACAGTTTAGTCATCCGAATTGCGCCACTACGCTGAGCCCAGGAACGTTGCGCCGTGCTGGACTTTAGCTCACTTTGAAAAATGATAGACATTTATCGGAATTACCGGGAACTCAGAAGCAAAGAAATCAGCAGTTCTTTTAGCATTGTTTCAAGGTCCAAATCCTACGACATCCTGATCTTGGTTCCCCATGGAGGTGGAATTGAGCCAGGTACATCCGAACTAGGACATGCAATAGCGGGTCACCAATATTCCCTATATCTCTTTATCGGGGCGAAGTCGTCTGGTAACCGAACGTTACATATCACGAGCTCCAACTTCGATGAACCAGAGGCCTTGAGAGCAGTTGATGCTCACAAACGCGTTGTTGCTATCCATGGTTGCGGAGGTCAAGAACCGATAGTTTTTGTCGGCGGAAAAGATAGGGAGCTTGGAAACAAGATCATCAAGGAACTGAACCGCTCAGGCATCAAGGCTCTAAGGCCTGGTAAGAAATCTCTCCAGGGCCTAGACAAGCAGAATATTTGCAATCGGGACCAGTTAGGCGCGGGCGTTCAATTGGAGTTGGCAGAGGGATTGCGCAGCAAGATGTTCAGAGATCTAACAAAATTAGGACGGGAACACCGGACAAAACTTTTCCGTTTATTCGTCGAAGCGATAAGAAAAGTCTTAAATAACCAACTTGACCAGCACGGCACTTAACGGGACCCTTATTGGGGATGTTAGGAGAGCATAAGTAGTGAAAGAAGACAAATCTGTCGGAATCTGGATTCGCGTCTCAACCGAAGACCAAGCGAAGGGTGAGAGCCCCGAACATCACGAGAAGCGGGCGCAATACTACGCCGAGTCAAAAGGCTGGATTGTCAAAGAGGTCTATCACCTGGAGGCCGTAAGCGGCAAGTCCGTCATGCAGCATCCCGAGACGCAGCGGATGCTTGGCGATATTCGCTCCAAAAAGATTACCGGCATAATCTTCTCCAAACTTGCCCGACTGGCACGAAACACCAGAGAACTACTCGATTTCGCGGACATCTTCCGAGAACAGGACGCCGACCTCGTCTCTCTCCAAGAGTCAATCGATACCTCGACTCCCGCGGGGCGTCTGTTCTACACCATGATCGCGGCAATGGCACAATGGGAGCGTGAGGAAATCGCTTCCCGCGTGGCAGCTTCGGTTCCCATAAGGGCAAAGCTGGGAAAGCCTCTTGGAGGAGCGGCTCCCTACGGCTACCAGTGGATTGAAAAAAAGCTCGTGCCCGATCCCAAAGAATCCCCTGTCCGAAAACTCATGTACGAACTCTTCGGTGAGCACAAACGGAAGAGAACGGTCGCCCGGATGCTCAACGGAAAAGGCTATCGCACCCGGAACGGATCCAAGTTTAGCGACACCACTGTGGCGCGGCTCTTGGCCGATCCGAGCGCCAAGGGACTCCGCCGGTCAAACTACACGAAAAGCCTTGGGGAAAAGAAACATTGGAAGCTCAAACCCGCTTCTGAATGGATCTTCACCGAAATCGAGCCTATTGTAACCCAGGAACTGTGGGAGGAATGCGACCGCATTCTAAAAGAACAACAAAAGAAAGAGAGGCGTCCCGCCCGGCGCGCGATCCACCTCTTCACCGGCTTTGCCTACTGCCACTGCGGCGGCAAAATGCACGTCCCCTACAAATCCCCCAATTACCACTGCAAGGCATGCAAGAATTTTATCAGTGCCGCTGACCTCGAATCCGTCTACCATGAACAACTCAAATCTTTCGTCTTTTCGGAAGAAGAGATGCGGCGATATTTCCATCAGTCGGAGGAGCAAATTCAGGAAAAGGAGCATCTCCACGAAACGCTGACGGCCGAGGCGAAGGCGATTAGAGAGCAGATGGACGATATGATGAAGCTCTATCTTGCCGGGGAAATGGCCCAGCTGGGCTTTGGGAGGCACTACCAGCCCCTGGAAGAACGGCTTGGGCAGATTGAGCAGCAACTTCCCGAACTCGAAGGGGAGACCGATTTCCTCAAAATTCAGTACCTCTCGAACGACGAGATCCTTGCAGAAGCCAAAGACCTTTACAGCCGCTGGGAAACGCTCGAAACCGCCGAGAAGCGAACAATCATTGAAACTATCACGGAACGCATCGTCGTGGGAGACGGAGAGATCACCATCAATCTCTCGTCCCCCCTTCCCCTTGCCAATCCTCCTTCCAAAACCCCTCCAACATCTTCCCTCCCGCTGTCCTCAAAAGACCCCCAGTTTGGCAATGCAACCTCACGGATTCATTGCGCATACTAACATGAAATTCGCAGGGTACTCTACGGACAACTTCGCACGACTGATAGTAACTCTTCCATCTTCAAGGGGTTGACGCAGGACTTCTAAAGCATTTCTCTGA
>Ga0187886_1000340_pt1 | contig 59030 bp, 41 predicted proteins | sample June2016WEW_20_1_FD_133001 | JGI IMG/M metagenome (GOLD analysis project Ga0187886, IMG submission 133001) | Peatland microbial communities from SPRUCE experiment site at the Marcell Experimental Forest, Minnesota, USA - June2016WEW_20_150 | ecosystem: Environmental > Terrestrial > Soil >... | reverse complement strand
TCTTTGCTTTCGCTATCTCTTTTTCTGCAGAGATTCCTTTTGGAGAAACAAGCTCGACAAGTTTAACAAATTCACTGCAAACTAATTTTTTTGAAAGACGAGATTTTTCTTCCTTCTGATATACGCGTACTTGCTCGGGTTTCTCAATTTTGAGTGTCTCAACTTTCACGTCCATCCGCTTCGCTGGCTGCAGTGCTTGCACAGCACGGCGAATCGCTTTGATGTGCGTTGGATTTGTTCCGCAACATCCCCCAACAATCGATGCACCCGTTTGAATAAAGCGCTTGGCATATTCCGCCATATATTCTGGTGAAGTCATATAGAGATTTCTGCCGCCGATGTTTTGCGGTAAGCCTGCATTGGGTTGAACCGAAAGCGGCAGTGTCGTCAATTCCCGCAGACGCTCGAGTGCTTCCAACATCAACCGTGGACCTTCCGAACAATTCAATCCTATTGCATCGACATGATATGGAGAGAGCCCTTCTACAAACCGCTGAAGTGATTCACCTGAGAGAAGATTACCTTCGCTATTGATTGTCACTTGTGCAAGAATAGGAATATCCGCATGCAATTCTCTTACAGCCCTTACACCTTGGATAAGTTCTTCTATCAAACTGAATGTTTCGAAGACAATGAGATCCACACCTCCATCGAGTAATCCCTTGATTTGCTCAGCAAAGGCATCTCTTGCCTCTTCGAACGACAATTTACCAAGAGGTTCAATTTGGACGCGAAGCGGCCCTACCGATCCGGCGACCAGTGCAGAATCTTTCGCGACAGATTTTGCTAGCTTCGCTCCTTTGTAATTAATCTCGTATACTTTTGATTCAAGTCCATGAGGAGCAAGAGCAAACTTATTGGCTCCAAACGTATTTGTTTCGATCACGTCGGCGCCTGCGTTAACATAATCCCGATGCAATTCTATCACCAATTCCGGATTTGTCAGATTAAGTTCTTCAAAGCACCGATTGATATAGATGCCCTTTTCGTACAGATATGTTCCAGTCCCGCCATCGAAAACAATGATTTCACTTTGAAGCCGTTCTTTGAAAGATTTCATTCTATGAGTTCCAAACGGGATTGATGCAATTTTTTGATACCAAGATAGGAATATAATGACTGCACTTCAAGGGGACGATTAAGAAGAAGAATGACAAACGAACGTATGGCTCTGCGTAAGAAAAGCAAACGCTATTGTTGTTTCCGCGCTAGAAGCACCTGCTTCACTTCTTCAAGCTGGTTCACTGTATTCACACCTATGATTTCTTCCACATGCAGGGTCTTCAACGCTGAGACCTTCCATTGACGTTTCCAGAAATGCTCAAACACGTCGGTCAGGTAATATTCATTCTGAACATTTTGCGGTGTGATATGTTTCAACCCATCAAAGAGTTTCTGTCCGTTAAACACATAAATTCCGGAATTGATCTCCTTCACCTGACGTTCTTTTTCGGTCGCATCTTTGTGCTCAATAATTCTTTTTACTGAACCATCACTGTTGCGAATGATACGACCATACCCTGTCGGGTCAGCAAAATCGGCGGTTAATATAGTTGCCGACGCTGCTGTTTGATGATGATGGTCGATGAGCTCCTGCATACTATCGGCAGTGAGCAATGGAACATCCCCGGACAGGACCACAACATCGCCGGTAAAATTTTTGAGCGTCGCTTCGGCCTGCATTATTGCATGGCCTGTTCCAAGTTGTTCTGCCTGCACGGCAATTTCGACATTCGGATGAGAATTCTGGAGATACTGAATGACCGTATCACACTGGTATCCGACGATCACGATCACACGAGAGGCTTTTAGCATCTTCGCGAGATCAACAACATAGTGCACCATCGGTTTTCCGAGCACTTCATACATCACCTTGGCTTTGGATGAATCTTTCATGCGCGTCCCCTTCCCTGCAGCCATAATAACTGCTGCAAGTGGACGCTGAATTTGAGAGGTAGCGTTCTTCTGCATAGTTGACTAAGGTGTGATGGAAATGAGAGAATTGTCAATCAGTCGTGTAGTGCCGAACCGCACTGCAAGCGCCACTAAAATTTCAGGCTGATTGAGATGCTCCGTTTCGGAAAAAGTAGCGGGATCGACGAATGCAATATAATCAATCTGTGTTGGTGCACCCGATTGGATAATGTTCAGCATTTCCTTCCGCAATAATGCAATCGAACGTTCGCCCTGCCGGATCCGCTCTGCTGCATGTTGAAGTGAACGGAATAGTACCAATGCACTCTTTCGCTCGGTTTCATTTAAGTACATGTTGCGTGAGCTCATTGCCAGTCCGTCTGCTTCTCGAACAATCGGTGCAATAATAATATCAACATCAAAGTTTAAATCCCTAACCATCTTTCGGATGAGGAATGCCTGCTGCGCATCTTTTTGCCCGAAGACTGCTATGTGCGGCTTTGTGATGTTCAGAAGTTTCACCACGATTGTTGTCACACCCTTAAAATGTTTAGGACGAAAAGCCCCTTCCAATATATTTGATGCTCCTTCGACTTCAACGATACTGCTGAATCCCGTTGGATATATTTCCTCAACGTCAGGATAGAAGATAATGTCCGAACCAGCCATGTGAGCAATAACTTTGTCATGTTCGAAATCTCTGGGGTAACGAGTAAAGTCTTCGTTTGGGCCAAACTGTGTTGGATTAACAAAGATCGTTGTAATGACAATATCTGCGAGAGAGCTGGCACGCTCAATAAGACTCGTGTGCCCGTTATGCAAATATCCCATAGTCGGGACAACCGCAATTTTCTTCCCTTCACATCGGAACTTCTCAGAGACTTCCTGCATTTCCCGGATAGTCTTCAGAATTTGGAAAGGCAACTCAGACTTCATCGATCAGCCTATGAGATGACGCAGCATCTTCGTGACCGTTTCCTTGAGCTCTTTTCGATGTACAACTAAGTCAACGAATCCTTTATCTAAGAGAAATTCTGAACGCTGGAATCCTTTCGGTAAATCTTTGCCAATCGTTTGTTTGATAACGCGGGGACCGGCAAAACCGATCAGCGCTGCAGGTTCGGCAATATGCACATCGCCCAGCATGGCAAAGCTTGCTGTGACGCCGCCGGTTGTTGGATCAGTAAGAATGGAAATATACGGTACTCCGGCATCGGAAAGTTGTGCAAGCTTTGCGCTCATCTTCGCCATCTGCATCAGAGATAGGGCTCCTTCCATCATCCGTGCACCACCAGTAGATGAGATGATAATTAACGGTTGTCTCTTTTTGCGTGCGATTTCCGTAGCGCGGGCAATTTTCTCGCCGACGACAGAACCCATGCTTCCGCCAATGAACGCAAAATCCATGCAGGCGACCACTACAGGAATTCCGTTCATTAATCCTTCACATGTCCTTACAGCATCAAAGAGCCCTGTCTTTTTGATGGTCGCGGAGATACGACCTGCATACGGTTTCGTATCTACGAATCCCAATGGATCGACGGACCGCATTTTTTTATCCATCTCCTTGAAATTGCCGCCGTCAAGCAGGATCTCGAAATACTCTTTGCTGCCGATGCGAAAATGGAAATTGCATTGGGGACATGTGAATAGATTTTGCTCTAACTGTTTCTTGTGGATAATCTCGCTGCAGCCATTACACTTTGTCCACATGCCATCCGGAATATCTTTTTTCTGACCATCCGACGAGATATTTTCTTTTGATCGTTTGAACCACGCCATATATATCTCCTTCACCTATCTTGAATCAATTTATCACGCTTTCACATGTGTTCGTATGACGAAATCTTTCAAGTACATCGGTTCTAGATTTTCAGGAGCATTCTTCACGCCATTCTTCAGTTTTTCGATGGCAATACGCGCTATCACATCCCCGCGACAATATGAGAGAATATTTTCAATAACTCCACTTTTATCTGAGATCTTTTTCACTTCATCAATTCGGTCTGTAACAATCATCGTTTTCCCTGTCATAGCAGAAAGTGCTACAGTAAGATTTCCGATTTGCACAGGAAGAAATTCGCACAGTGTACCATTCTTTTTTTCGTATGCGCCAAAATAATAATCCCCCTGCTTTGCATCAACACACACAACAACTCTACCGATTTGCGGATGGGACACGAATACCGCCTCCGCAACAGACTCAAATGCCGGAACTGCGATAAGAGGCTTTCCCCAAGCATAGCATAATCCTTTTGCAGTGCTCAATCCGATGCGGAGTCCTGTAAAAGAACCGGGACCGATTGAAACTGCAACACCATCTATTTGTGGCAATGTGATTTTCTGATCTTCGCATACTCCCCGAATCAACGTCAACAATTTCTCCGAATGAATATGTGATTCAACAAACGACCGCTCAGCATGCAAACCCGATTCGTTTGTCAATCCGACTGAACAAACAGCAGTCGATGTTTCGATGCCAAGAACCGTCATTGTTTTCCCACTTCATGAATTTCAATCCGACGCTCGTTCTCATCTGCTCCCACCGATAGTCGGACATCATACCTTCGCTCCGGCAGGAGATCGCCCAGCATTTCTGCCCATTCAACAAGACAAATGCCGTCTCCCCGAAGAAATTCCTCATACCCAAGATCATACAACTCGATAAGCGACTTTACGCGGTACAAATCAAAATGGTACAATAATAGTTCATTTCCGCTTTTATCCACACCATCGTACCTGTTAAGAATGACGAAGGACGGACTTGTTGCCGGTGTATGTGCCTTAAATGTACGACATACACCTTTCACAAACTGCGTTTTTCCACTTCCCAAATCACCATACAGTGCCACGACATCACCGCGCCGCAAGTTGCCGGCAAATGTACGTGCAAAGGAAATTGTTCCCTCTGTTGATGTGGTTGTGTGCGCCTCGATCATTTTGGTTCAAACTTCACAATGGGCAGAATCATTTCCTCCATTGAAATACCGCCATGCTGGAAGCTGTCACGGTACTGACTGAGATACTTATTATACTCTGTCGGATACACAAAAAAGTAGTCTTCTTTTGCCATCACATAATTCGTGGTGACGCTGCCCCGCGGCAACTTGTATTCTATCGGACTTTTTACAAAGACCGCTTGTTTGCTATCTACTTTTAGATTTCTACCAAACTTGAACCGTAGATTTGCCGATGCTTCCCGGTCACCGATCACTTTCGAACCGCGCATGCAACGGACACTTCCGTGGTCTGTCGTAAGGATGATCTTAACGTTCTTCTGCGTTGCAAGTGTCTTGAGCATACCAAAAAGCGACGAATGTTGAAACCATGACCGCGTAAGCGAGCGATACGCCGCTTCGTCAGGAGCAATTTCTTTGAGGAGTGCTGAATCTGAGCGCCCATGTGCAAGCATATCAACAAAATTCACAACGACGGATGTCAATCGGCTTTTTGTGTAAGAAAGAATGTTCCCTTCAAATTGCCTGCCAAACTCGGCATCTAAAATTTTTATGTATTTCGACTCTGGCTTCAACTGGATGCGTTTGCGTTCCAAGAGCTTATCTATCAGCTGGTGCTCATATCTATTCCGGCTGTTTTCATCATCATCATCTTCAGACGACCATAATTCAGGGAATTGCTTTTCGATTTCGATTGGAAAGTATCCGCTAAAAATTGCATTGCGTGCATATGGAGTCGCTGTGGGAAGAATACTGAAATAATATTGTTTATGAAAAGTGAAGTATTCCGCGAGCAATTCTTCCATAATGAGCCATTGATCGAGCCGCAAACAATCGATCACAAAGAAGAAAACCGATGTGTGTTCATTCAGTTCAGGAATTACGCACCGCTCTACGACGTCGGGCGAGAGCATGATCGGACGTTTCGAATCCTCGATCCATCGGTGATAGTTACGTTCGACAAATTTGCCAAACTCCGCATTACATTCGCGTTTCTGATCCTGAAGGGTCTGCCGGAGTCCTATTTCGGGATGAGCGTCCAATTCCATATCCCAATTGGTAACTTTGAGATACAAATCAATCCAATCTTCCTCGGCAAGCGGCGTGCTCAAGGTAAGATTAATGTTTTGAAATTCTTTGATATAGTCGCGTGAGACTTGCGCCCCGGAGATTTTCTTCGCTTCCAGAATTTTCTTGCACGCCATAAGAATCTGGCTGGGATTCACAGGCTTCACTAAATAATCTGTGATTTTGCTTCCGATAGCTTCTTCCATTAAGCTCTCTGTTTCGCTCTTCGTTACCATGACCACCGGAAGTGTCGGAGAAATATTCTTCATTGCCGAAAGAGTCTGCAATCCTCCCATACCGGGCATCATCTCATCGAGAAAGACCAAGTCGTAACCTTTTGTCTTGACCATCTCAACTGCATCCTCGCCGTTCGCTGCCGTATCTACCTGATACCCCTTCTGCTCCAACAACCGCAGATGAGGGCGCAATAGGTCGATTTCGTCATCGACCCAAAGTATTTTTTTGGGAGACTCCATTTATTCCTCAAGTAAAGTACCAATTCCACGCACGAGAATCAATGTAAGAGACGTGGACGAAATACATAATGAAAATAGTTTATTTTCGTTCGTTAACTTCTTTGATATATGTTATGTGATAGAACAATGTCCTCGCCCATTTCTCAAGAACCGGATTATTTAATAGCAATGTTAAAATCCAATCCGCCTTCATTGGTTGTAGAACCGGAGATTGTTGATCCACCCGCATCGGGAGAAACTTTGGAGTAACGATAATACAATGATGCGGTGACGCGTTCGCTCAAAGTGTACTGAATGCGCGGCTGTATTGTCGTAGTACTTGAACCTCCCATTGGAAGGCCATTGCTTTGGAAAGCGTTGAAATCATATTGCAGGGTGGAATTATGCGAGTAGCTGTAGGTGATTGAGATATCAATATTATTCATGAGCGACAGGCCAAAAAATGGAAGTTCAAATCCCTGCCGGCTAAACGTTCCGGAGACAGCAATATCCGATTTTGAATCCTCTTCAACATTCGATGAAGATGGAGTGAGATTGTACGTTGTAGTAGAATTGTACCGGAATGAAGCGATCAATTTACCTTTCATGAGGTCCTTAAATGTGATATCCAAACCGATTAATGGAGCAAATCCATACACGACCGATTGATTTGTAATTTCTCTGTCTCCCACTTGTGACAATTTCCAGCCCTCTGTATAGGTTGATGAATATGTATGATTAAGCGAGATAGACGTTGCAAAACTCTTAAAGAAACTGAAGCTTTCCAATCCACCCCATTTGATGGACCAATTGGCACGTGGTGCAAGAGACCCAAGAATCTTCGTTAACCAGGGGAACGCTTCAAGCCCTTGCTCAAAGGCTTGTGACAAATTAGATGCTTTTGTCGCGTCGTTGTTCCCGTCTTGCTGCTGTAGTGCGATATACTTCTTGTTCACATTGTCAAGATTCGTGTTGAAGAATTTGAACATCAAGAAAGACGGCAGCGAAATATATGAGCGATTAATACTTCCGGTGACAGCACTGCTATTAATATGAGGCAGACCTAAGGAGTCTGAAGTGCCAGTTTTATTTTCACTATAGCTCCATCCAACTTTCCAATTTAGATCAAGAGTTACTCCTTCCAATAATGGACGCGAGGTTTGCACAGATATGTTATTGTTTTGTGAATAAACATCTATTAAGTTCCCTCCATTGAAGGCTCGAATTCCCGGTACAGTGTACCCGGTAATAAACGGGAACGTTCCTTTTGTCTTTAACACCAAGCGGCCGTTCGGGTCCGAAACAAGCCCGAGTTGATAGAAAAGCGAAGGACCGTTTTCAATCAGCGATGATTGGAAAAATGGAACTCGTGCAAATAGATTGGCAAACCCACTGCTACCGTACACACCGTTGTTTTGTGCCAAATTCGATTGAGTGAAGCTGATATTTAATTTTTCGAAATCAAATAATGTATTTTTTATCAATATCCGCATGATATCATTAAACGGCTTCAGCGGGTTCGTTGGCCTTTTTCCTGTACCGGTATCCGTCGGTACCGATGCCGGTGTCGAAGACCAAATGGCTTCTGTAATCGGTTTAAGATTGACATCCAGTGAGAATGAAGGATTGTTGGTCCAGTTTGCGCTTTTCCCCAGTGCCCCTAACGAGATATTGTTTGTCCAACCATAATTTACACCGTACCGGAAATTGGGAGTAACTATCTTATCCAGCATGAGCACTTTCGGTGCTGTAAGTTTTGTATTAAACGTTATTGATTGAGTATAATTCTGGTCGATGCCAAAGTTAATAAGCCGGTCGCTGAAGAATATATCACTAAGAATGTCGTAGAAAGAACGAAGTTTTCCGTTTCGTTCTTCCAAACGGTCAAGTGAACTTGAGATATTCACATTATACACGACGCCAAAATCGAACAATCCGCCTTCAAAGAATTGCCAATTGAAGTTCATGGCCCGCGTGGAAGACATACTGTGCGTAGTATCGATGCCCGACGTCTCTGTGCGCGCTTGTGATTCTGACTGGCTCCGGTTGAGTGACGCACCGATATTTATCTGTTGTGGAGTGAAGAATAGTTTAAAATTCTTCCAGGGGCGCAGGAGATAGAAATCACCAAAAATGGAAAAAGGTGTTACATAGTTATTTTTATTAAACTGTGTGCCGTACTGAAATATTGCGCTCCAATTCCATGCTTGCGAAAATTCGGTTGACGGATTACGCATGTGAGTTATTGAGTAATTGTATCCCAATGTCATCTTATTGATTGTTTCTGTCACAAGCCATGATTTAACAGGAACATTAAATTTTATCGTTGGTACGGAATATGAATCCGTTATGCTCAGATTCTCCGACTTGAGACGCACATCGTCTGCATTCTTGTATTCACGCGTACTGCTATTGGAAGTATCGGATGCGACAGCGGCAGCCGCTGTCTCCACTGAAATATCCGTGCCGGGAACATACAGCGACTTGGTCATCGATTCAGAATGCGTATAACTTGCATCCAAGACAGTACCAGCCCAAGATTCCGGGAGTAATTTACCGAAACTGAAAGCGGTTGAGATGTTCCAGCTTCTGCTTGTGTTGCGTGTACCAAAAGGGACTTCCAATTGATGGAAGAATGGATTTGTTTCAGTCAAAGAAAATGCAATACTACCGATATCTGCAAGGGATATTTTTGCATCTAATTTATACGCCCACCCCGGTGTGTTGTCTACATCGGTGAGACGGAGTTCGTCTGCCCACAATTCACCGGTAAGAACGGTATCACCCTTTCCTGGATTTTTAATGCCAATTGAAATGAATTTTATTTGATCCACTCTCGGATTTCCGAGCATCCGATATGTTGCACCCGGTACGCCGTTTACTGGGATTCCACTATGAGCGACGGTGGCAGTATCACGCGCCTTAAGGGCAGTAAGTTCAGCAAACTTAATAACTACATCGTTTCCATTCCAATCTGGATGTACAGGTGCACTGTATTCGTAATAATTATATATATCATCGCCAAAGCGAATGAAAAATCGAGCATCGTATTTGGTTGTATCTGTATATTTAAATTGACGATAACCTTTTTTGTCTTCGAACCCTGTTTCACCATGGACAAACATCTTGAGCGTATGATAGTTGAACATATCAAGTGGTTTCTGTTCAAAACTCCTCACAGCTTCTTTTTCTTCTCTGTAGTGCAGGTTTTTAACAATCAAATTCAATGACTGTTCGTTGTCAAGTATGGACTTATTGGTCTGATTAGAAAGTGTAATATTTTGTTGCTGGGTAACACCGGAAGGAGGATTGTAATCTGGATTGTCCTCAACGTTAACAACACTGATATCATATGATGAATCTGCTTGATTCCTTTTTATCCATTGATTTCCGACAAGATTGAACTCTACTATCCGGAAGAGCGTTGGCTTACTGGCGCCGGTCACCCAAAGACGCACTCCTTGAACGCTGGTCAATGTCGGCTCTCCGATTCTTCTCGTATAATCAGAAAGCGGAATACGAATTTGCTGCCAACCATTTTTTGCCCCCTTCCCTGTAACTAATTTCTGGAATGATTTGTTATTGGTGTCGAGCGGTATTTCATATTCAAAATACGAGTTGACTTGATCCAAGCTTTTATTTCCATTCAAATCCTCGCCATCAGGTAAGAGTCCTTCTGCACTTAAATGATTTCCGTCAGTACCATTGACTTTATCATATTTATCAGCGTCTATCGAATCTGTAAGTTTACCTCCAATGGGCAATTGTGCCCAATCGTCTCCTGATGGATCAGCAGAATAATCATAACCTTGGTTTTTCCAATAATCAACAAATTCACGATGGTATATATATTCCGAGTCATTGCGTGTCATGTCAAGACCCCAATCGTAATTGGGATTTAACGTTCCTCGTGGAATATGGTTCAGATTATCTAATCCATCTTCCGTGTGCAATTTCCTATCTCCGAAAAGATCTTCACTTATGTACCCAAGATCTATATTAAGTTTCGCCTCACTATCCTGCTGTCCCAGGATATTTACCCAAAGCTCGATAAAAGCAACGTTTTGATCAACAAGGTTTGTTGAAGTTGTGCCAAGGATACGTTGCATACCGGCCCATGATTTTTTGTGTGTGTTACCCTCATTCAAGCCGATGGTGCGTTCAAGATCCGTAGAATAGTTGAACTCACCGCGGACGGCTGGACGAAAATAAAAATCCAAAGATATAACTTGATCTTGTCCTGCTACATCACTCTTCTTTGCCCAAATATCGGGAATAAACACATCGGTCGGAATAACATTGAACCAGCAAGCGCGCGCTTTGTAATTCATCTTTTCCGTGTCTGCCATAATACCGTTAATGGTTTCGCCGGTAAGGATGGAGCGAATATCCCCTGTATATGCGGTATCAAGATTTGGACTATACCATGGCGCGCTTGCGTCTTTCCATGCTAAATATGAACCACCAAGAGGAATAGACTGTTTGGCACCTTCAAAGTCGTCAATATAGGCAACGCCCTTGCCGCCGTCACTCGGTATAGGACTCGTGCGAGTATTCGGGTTTGGGAGCATATATGCCGCTTCTCCGCTGAGAAAGATTTGTGATAATGCTGTTGTTTTTATACCGGGAAGGAAATTCAGCGCATTAGTAAGCCAAGGAGCATCCATTGTAGTATGGCTATCAAGTCCTAACATTACATTACTGATCGGTTCTTCACCAAGACGCACCTTATCGCTTAACGACTGTTGGCTGTATTTCATGACGGTAAAACCAAGCGAAGAACTTTTACCAAGATTGAACTCCCCACGCGCACCCATCAAGGATTTTGAAGCAAGTTGGAACATATCGTTCGCTTCGTATTTGATCTGGATATCGCGGCCTGGCGCTAAATACATTTGATTTTTAATGAACACTTTACCAGAAATATAATCTACTGTATAATCGACACCGGGGGTTAATGGCTGCCCGCCCGAGATCACTTGTACGCTTCCTTCAACAGTGTTAAAACCAATTGAGAAACTTGCTGACCCGGAACCTTTTACATTACCGCGTAAATAATATCTATTTTTGGGATCATTCTGGGCAGCCCAGGCACTTGTGTCATAGATAGCACGATAGGACAATGAATCCTTATATATTTTTATATCAGCATCAGAAAGAGGGGGATTGTGTAGTCTTAAAAAATATGCGATGTTGCTGGAATCAAATGGTTCAACGGTCGGGAAAATAATCTCGCCATTCGCTTGATCAATCGTGACACCATCACTATAATCGAACAGTTTATCCGGCGGCGGACCGCTCGTACCGGAAAAACGATCCAATCCGAATAATTCCATAAGTCCAATATTTTGCGGCATTACTTCCTTCGTTGCTGTTTGCCCGGGCAATTGATACTCAATGTGAAACTCAAAAGTTTGCTGGTCGATACCGTATACGCCAAGAGGATAGCGGTTCTTCAACTGCAGTTTCCACGCAGTCTTTAAATTGTTTTGTAAATTTTGCGGGCAAACAAGCTTCATAATAAGTTTTGAAGAATCTTGAGCATCTCTTTGCACCTGTCCGGAGTTACCGATGTATCTCGCGGCGATATTATTAAGATCACCGATGACGTAGTACACAGCAACTGCCTGATTACTTTGAAGTGATGTTTTCAAAGAAATGATACCTGCATTATTATTAACATCATATTGACTTCGGTCCAATTTGATGAAGAGTCCCTGTTCAACTTCCCCTGGAAGTGGAGCATAATATTTGCTGCGGGCATCAGTACTTACTTGCAGACTTTCCACAGTGGCTTGATTCATAAACGCCACAACATTCCGTGCTCCTTGTGGAACCCCCGATCCTGTATATGTAACCCATACTTCAATTTCACGTATTGTCATGTATGGTTTTATTGAATAATTATGCTGATACAAATCTGGATACAATGCTATGTACGATGTGTCGATAAAAAAGTGATTCGTGGAATAATTTGCCGGGCGAATTTCAATTGGCGTCAATTGCCCGCCTCCGGAGACGGAAATCTCTTTGATCTGCCCTTTCTTCTGTGTGGCTACGGTTGTTAAGCGCAAGGGTCCTAACTGAAATTTTGCCAAGATACCGAACAACGCCGAACCGCCGGAAATAAACGATGAGTTGGTAGGCAATGATACATTTCCTGCTTCCACGCTCTGCACAACTTCATCTTCGTACCCCGTGTATTTTACATGGAGTTGGTTCTCATAATCGAACGTGCGCTGTGTATTCCAGTCGGCGGCAATATTCAATTTATCCCCGATTTCGCCATTCACAGTCACTTGTATTTGTTGTGTGAAATCGGGCGTACTTTGGCTCTGCCCCAAAGGGTTCGATGTAGCGAGATCATATTTCGTATTGCGAAATCCTGCATGGATGTCGATCGCGCCATTCACGCTTAACTTAATAAGATTAGGACCAAAAATGCTGAAGATCGGGTTCTTCGGAATGGGAACCTCAATCTTAGTGATCTTGCCCATCATATCACCCAGCGTAGTTTTCGCGCCAATTTGCTGTGAATAAAACTGCGACATTGATTCCCAATTCTGTCGGACTGATTGCTTCAATCGAAGTGATGTATATTCCTCAAACGGAACATCAGTCGGGATACGCGAGTCGTTCTCGTCCACTGTGCGCCGTAAACGATATACCCATTGTGTTGAATCCAATGATGCCTGATATTTTACGACGGGCGGAGCGGAAAGGAATAATGGATGCTCTTTGTGATATGTGCCTTCAACCATTGGATTATCTTTGCGGACGTACGTAAATTGGGCGATACGTGCTGAAGAATCCCGTGGGAGTGCACGGATTGCTGCCAATTGAGCCGCGAAGTTTGTATCTACTGTGGCACTGACCGTTGTTGTTTTAGATAATGCACGCTTTTGAGCAGCTTTGGCACGTCGAGAAAGCTTTCCAGATGCAAATTGTTGTTGTGACAGTACGGAATCCTGACTTGCAGTTGCCGGCAACGGCTCGTAGTTCGCCGCAATCGTAAGGTTAGACGCCTCGATCTGTATCTGGCTGCCCAATGCGAGAGCTACCAATGCACTGCTCCACCAGAACATTCGTGTCCGGAAAAATATTTTACACTGAACCACGTGCGCTCAGTCAGTCGTTTATAAATAAAGGATAATCGTTTAAAGCCAATTTAGAATGGTCGCAACCGTTCGATATGGCTCCGGGTAGAATTTGAATGAGGGTATTTAAGGAATGTAATGTTCATACTTCTTGCAACCTTTCCTGATGAACACCTGCCATGAAAACTTAGCGAAAAGAACTCAAAATTGCAAGCACTGGTCAGGTCAAAAAACAACAGCATTTTACTGCTTACTCTGCTTAAACGTCAGCAGAATCGCTTTCACCTGCTCAAATTCGCTTTCTATCTCTTTCGTATTTATACTTGCCGAAATCGGTATGCCGGAGCGACCCAGCTCTTCCAGTCTAAAACAAGCTGCGCCAAGTTGTTTTGCACCGAGATTGAGACTGCTTCCTTTGAGCGTGTGTGCCACGATGGTCAGCATATGATGGTCCTGAGTGTCCAACGCCTTTACCATGGTCTGTATCTGCGTTGGTGTTTCGTTTAAATAGATATCGACCAGTTCAATAACAAACTCGAAATCGGTCTCCTGCACCAATGCCTGTAACCGGGTAAGAAGAGGATTGTCAGAGGTGTTGTCTGTTGTTGGCATAGGATTCTCGCGCTAATTATTTTTTGTGAATTGTTTCATACCATTTTTGCACCATATTCCTGACTTCATCGATAAGAATAGGTTTGCTCATATAATCATTCATTCCAGCTTCGAGACATTTCTCCCGGTCACCTTGCAAGGTGTGAGCGGTCATCGCAATAATGACTGGTTGGTTTTCATGAGGGACTTCACTTCGAATTCGCTGTGTTGCTTCGTTGCCATCCATCTCCGGCATTTGAACATCCATCAGCACAATATCGTACTTCTTCTGGTGCACAGCTTGTAACGCTTCTTTTCCGTTTATTGTCACATCCGCTTCTTGGCCAAGGATCTTCAAAATACGCACGATGAGTTTTTGGTTAATCAAATTATCTTCCGCTATCAGAATACTCATAGGCGGTAATTTTGAGTGATCGGCTCGCAGGACAAACTTCGCCGGCGCTGCATCAACCCCAGATGACGAGGAAAACGAAACATTCGATTGCTTCAACAAAGCGGCAAGCGCATCATAGAAGACACGATGCCTCACTGGTTTTAATACAACCTGAAGCGACCCATCATCCGGCCGGACAATTTGATTACGCTTTGTTCTGGATGCCAAGATCACAAATGCAATATCCTGCTTTCCGCTCGCACTCCGGAATGCTTCCCTTAATTGTACTCCGCTATAATCCGGCAAGGTTTGCTCAGCCACGACAATATCGAATTGCTCGCCATTTCTCAAGTGATCAAGAGATTCTTCCACTGTTGCAGCCGAATGCACCGAGAATCCCCATTCAACCAGTAAATCTTCCAGCGTTCGCCGGCAAGTAGAGTTTTCATCGATAAGAAGCACTTTCTTTTGAGTCTTAGGCTCATAATTCTCTGACTTAGATATTTTTATCAGCGGTGGAAATAAATTTTGATCTCGCGAATCACCTGTGTATTGAGTTAGGACGATAGTAAACCGGAACACACTTCCTTTTGCGAGCGTGCTTTCCACCCAAATTTGTCCACCGAGAAGATCGACCGCACGAGAACAAATGGCAAGTCCAAGTCCTGTACCGCCATACTTTCTTGTTGAAGAAGAATCGACCTGAGAAAATGGTCTAAAAAGTTTATGGATACGGTCAAACGGAATCCCAATCCCGGTATCACGGACTGTAAAGAGAAGCTTAACTTTGCCTTCTTTTTCGGATGCCACCGATACGACGATATGAATTTCACCTTGTTCAGTAAATTTTATAGCATTGCTGACCAGATTTACCAACACCTGACGCAATCTTGTAGCATCGACAACAACAACTTGAGGCACTTTTTCATCAATCCAATACACTAAATCGATATTTTTCTGATCTGCTTGAATAGCGTACAGATCGAAGATCTCCTCTATACAAGTTTCAATTCGGAACGGATGTTCTTCCAGTTCGACTTCGGGCGATTCAATTTTCGCGAGGTCGAGAATATCATTAAGCACATTGAGGAGTGCATCACCACTCAATCGGATGGTTTCCGTATACTCCCGCTGCTCTGGCGTTTGCATCGTACGACACAGCAGATCGATCGTGCCGATAATTCCGTTCATCGGAGTACGAATCTCGTGGCTCATATTAGCAAGGAATTCGCTTTTAACTCTGTTCGCGATCTCTACAGCTTCTTTTGCTTGTTGAAGTTCTTCCTGCGACCGTTTGGATTCCGTGATATCCTGCGCCACCATTAGTACGGCATGGCGATTGTTGTGTTCAAAATCATGCCATGAGAGCTGAACTTCGATGATCGATCCATCTTTGCGGCGATGCCTACCATGCGTCGTATTGGATTCTTTTATTCGAATCGCTTCGAGCGCTGTCTGAAAATTCGGAATGTCTTCCACAGGACGAATATCCATGACACTCATCGCAAGAAATTCTTCTTTCGTGTATCCATAGTGCTGGAGGGCAGTGTTGTTCACTTCGATAAACTGAAGTGATTCAAGATCGAATACCCATGTAGGAAGTGGAATGCTTTCAAAGAAAATGCGGAGTCTTTTTTCATTGATACGGAGTGCATAATCTGATCTTTTATGCTCAGTAATATCCCGGTACACACAGAGCATCATTTTGTGGTTTTTATATGGTACGAGTGATGATGAGACTAAAAATATTTTCGTTTCGCCGGATTTTGTGCGGATCGCAGTCTCCGATTCCTGTGCCTGACCTGTGGAGAGAAGTTGCTTCTGAGCCCCAAGCGCCTGCTGATATAGGTCCTCACTTGGATAGAGAAATCTGTTGAAATCAGATGCATCGTTTGCTTCTTTCATCAAATAACCGGTCAACTCTTCCATCCGAGGATTGAATACTTCGAAGAATCCGCTTTCATCGCTGAGCGTGATTCCTTCGCTCACCATATGAACAACTCTCAGGAATCGCTGTTCACTTTCAGTAACATTTTTATCTTCAATTCCTGTCGTCTTCAAGCGAGTAATATTCCGACGCAGATCCAAATGTGAGACCACCAGACGACTCAATTCCCTAAGAGCAAGTCGTTGTTCTTTCTTTAATTTGTGGGGTTTCTTATCAAGAACAGAGAGCATGCCAAGCACTTGTCCCTTTGGACTGATAAGCGGTGCTCCGGCATAGAAGCGAATTTTTGGTCCGCGGGTGACCATCGGGAGAGATGCAAAGCGTGCATCTTTCTGCGCATCTTCCACAAAAAACAACTCTTTCTTTTCGATAGCTTCCGCACAGAAGGATTCAGCAAGAGGTAACTCTTGCACTTTGAATCCCACATTCGATTTGAACCACACTCTCTCTGCATCCACGAAACTGACGAGTGCGAAAGGCACATCGCAAATCTGAGATGCCAGAAATGTCAACGCATCGAACTCTGCTTCCGGAGCTGTGTCAAGAATTCCGTACTCTCGGAGATTCCGCAGCCGAGTGTTTTCGTTTGTCCCTTTACTCATGGCACAATTTTTCTATCTGTCATTCTTCAGTGCCCTCAAAAAACAATCATCCAGTCTGCTTTGGTGAAACCAAATTGAATTGGATGAGAGAATCATAATTCAATGCTTAATCACCTTCCGTCTCTTCGATCCTTTGGGTACTAATGTACCTTTGATGCATATGAACGTACCGGTGCTATCTTGCACGGCAACAAAATTCCCTGCTACTGCAATTGCGTGTCCGGATGCATTTGCAAGTCTTATTGCATGCTCATATATAGTCGGAGTCTTTCGCAATTGTTTCAACAGATCATTTTGTGCTCTCTGAGTAGAACCGAGAATATTAACGTGTGCATGCATCACATCCCGGTGCGAATTATAACCCAGCAATTGCATGAATGCCGGGTTGCAATCAGTCACAATGCCATCAACACCAGCGATGAATTGGCCAATGGGATTTTCTTCTATGAATGCTTGATAGCGTTCTTGACTTTGCTGGAGAGTGCCTAATATGCGTTTACTGTCAATAGTCTTTGCAATTTGTATGGAGACAGATTCCAATATGTTCTGTTGTTTCTTCCCATAGCAATTCCCATTGGAGTAATCCTGCACGGCAAGTACGCCGATGATTCGTTTTCCTATAGTAAGCGGAACACCCAACCATATTTTCGATTGCAATCCCGCTTTGATCTCGCCTCGCTTCTTCAATTTTTCACCAACCGCCTGCGTACAAAGTAACGATTTGCCGGTTCTGAGAACATATTCGATGAGTCCTTTCCCTGCTTTCCGTGGTGGATCTGGTTTGGCAACTTCATCAATAAAATACGGGAAGCTTAAGAGATCGTTTTCCTTGTCATGCAGTGCAATGAAAAAATTCTTTGCAGGTATTATTTCTTGCATAAGCTTGTGGATTTCCGTTAAGAGATCATCCATAGTCTGATGAACGTCTTGCGCCTGTGCAATTCGATAGATAACGTCCTTGATCGTTCCACTAAACTTCCGCTCCGTGATATCCATTGCGGTTGCAAGTCTTGCTGGTTTTCCATCATAGATGGTCATCCCTATTGCGATATCAACCCAGCGTTCTTCTCCACTCTTTGTAATAATTCTCACTTCATGATGAATCAGTGATCTGCTTCTATTCAATCTGATATGAGCGCTTCCCTGAATCATTTCTCGGAAGTCAGGATGTACGATATCTACGAATCGCAAGGAGAGGAGTTCTTCCTTCGAATAACCCGAGAGTCTTTCCATAGCAGGATTAACATAGAAAAATTTATCTCCGGTGAAAATGAAGATGGCGGACGCAACTGTTTCTGTTAAGGTCCGGAATTTCTCCTCGTTCGACGATAGTCGCTGCGCTGTCTGCTTCTCGATTGTAATATCCCGTTGCGTTCCCCACACACGAACTAATCGACCTTCTTTGACAACACCTATCATGTTGTTCAACAAATATTTCGGACGACCATCTTTATACACATCATGAGACTCGGCATTGATCAGTCTATACTTTGATCGAATAAACAAGCGGAGATATTCAATGTTTGCAGGGTTCGTTGGATCGAGAAAATCCTTCAGTTTTATTCCAAGAATCTGCCTTGCGTCTTCAAAACCATACATCCGCGCCATGGTATTATTGCATTCCGTCAGACAATCGGTCTCCATGAGGTATTTGATCTGTCGTTCCTCGGATAAATTTATCGGCATAGGTTCGGGAGATTCAAAACACCAAATGGCTTCCGCGCTTTGTTCAACAAACACACGGAAGCGCTCCTCGCTCATTTGCAAAGCCTCTTGCGCAAGCTTGACTTCGTTGATGTCGGTGAGTGTCCCTTCGAAATAGAGAATGTCACCAAGTTTATTCCGAACGACACGGGCATTTTCCAACACGGTGATGATCTGACCATCCTTCCGTCTGAGTCTGAACTCAGCGTTCTTAATCCGCTCTCCTTTGATCAGAAGTTTCAGATACTGTCTTCGTTCCTCCGAGTTGACATAGAGATCCTTTTCAACATTGAGCAGCAACAGGTCTGTCTCTGTTTCATAGCCAAGCATTCGAGCTAAAGCCGGATTGGCAGTAAGAATTTCTCCATCCGGTGTGGTTTGATACACGCCATCCAAAACGTTCTCGATGAGCGACCGATATTTCGCTTCAGAACTGCGAATGACCTGTTCCGCCCTCCTGCGTTCAGTAACATCGCGTAATACAACTTGAATGGCGGAACTCCCTTGCCACGAGAATGGTATGGCAGCAACCTCTGCTTCAAATGTTGTCCAGTCGACACGGAAAAATTTTTCTTCTATGATCGGCACACGTTTCCCTTGGTGCGCCATTTGGCGGAATTGATCTCTGATGGCAACACGATAATCCGGATGGACCATATCTATGATCGATCGTCCTACCAATTCATCAGATGATTCGGCGCCGAAAATGTCAATTGCTGCACTATTCACGAAGGCGAATTTACCGCCGACAAACACACAAATCGGATCTGGCGAGAGTTCGACAAGCTCGCGGTACCGTTCTTCACTCTCGCGTAAAGCTTGATCAACACGATTCTTCTCGGTGATATCACGCGACACTCCCATAACACCGATCATCTCGCCTTTCGCGTTTTGAAGAACAGAAGACGAGAGGAGACTTGGGAACGTTTCACCGTTTTTCCGCCGGTTGAGGACCTCTTGTACATAGCGGCTCTTCTCTACAGTCGTCTTGTGTATCTTCATCCCTTCGTCCGGATTAGCATAGAGAACGTTCACATGTTTCCCCAAGACTTCTTTTGCTTCATATCCGAATGTTTCCTCCGCCGCTTTGTTGAACTCGATAATGGTTCGATTCTTATCGACCGCGATAATCATATCCAGTGAACTGCTGATGATGCTTTGCGCATATTCCTGTGCTGTTTTCAATCTCTCTTCAGCGCGTTTCATCTCGGTAATATCGCGTGACATACCCATAGTGCCAATTTTTTCACCAAGAGAATTTTTCAGCACTGAAGATAACAGGAGACTTGGAAACACTTCGCCGTTTTTCTTTTTGTTTAAAACTTCAGTGACTTCGCGTCCTAACTCATCAACTTGCTTATTGATGCGTATCCCTGCATCAGGATCGACGTAGAGGATATTAATGTGCTTCCCGATCACTTCTTCTTTCTTGTAGTCAAACGTTCGTTCTGCTGCTTTATTGAATTCGATGATGCGCCGCTCAAGATCGACTGCAATAACCATGTCCATAGAGCTGTCAATAATGCTCTGCGCGTAATCCTGCGAGGTCTTTAACGCTTCCTGCACCCGCTTGCGCTCTGACACATCCTGAAACACCAATACAACTCCAACAGTATTTCCGAGTTCGTCTTTAATAGGTGAAGCGCTCTCCTCAATCGGCAATTCTTTTCCCTCTCGCGAAATAAGCGTTGCATGGTACTTGAGAACAGCGGTAATCTTATTCTTCAGGATTTGATCGACAGGATTGATAGAGGATGATTTGGCAAACTTATCTTTTGTCCGGAATACTTTCAGTAAATCTTCTCCGAGCACTTCGTTCATTTTCCACCCAGTAAGACTTTCAGCAGCGGTGTTCATGAATTTGATCGATCCCCTTGCGTCGGTGGAGATGACCGCTTCGCCAATGCTTCTCAGCGTTGTGCCATACCATTTCTCGTTTTCTTTGAATCTCCGCTCCAACTCCTTTCGGTAGAATGCCATCTCGATCGTGGTCCGGAGTTCACGTTCATCAAACGGTTTGAGGATATAACCAAAGGGTTCCGTTTTACTGGCACGCTTGAGTGTATCGGTGTCTACGTCATCACTCAGGTATACAACGGAAATTCCGTGTTGAGACCGAAGCGCTGATGCTGTTTCGATCCCATCCTTCTCTCCCTTCAAGTGAACATCCATCAACACAAGATCGGGCGAAGTCGCTATCACTTTCTTCACAGCTTCCTCGCCTGTTGAAGCGAACCCTACAACATCGTATCCGAAATTACTCAAACGCTTTTGAAGATCTTTCGCAACACTGTTATCATCTTCGACAATAAGGATTTTTGGATTTGCCATTACGCCTATATCCCTTCTTTGCAGAAATAAAGAGTAGTACCATTGACACCTGTGTGTTCTGATATCACTTCCCAAGCGCGATGTACCATTACCTGTACATCCATCATTGCCGAGACGAAGTCACTCTGGAGGAGACTGAAAAGTCGCAATTGGTCCTGTTTTCGATCCAGCACATTCTGCAGACTCCGTACTTCCACATGCCCCTGATAGAATAGTAAGTCAAGGACTTCTTCGATATTACGCCAACGCGAATTATCCGCATTGAAAGATAGGAGAAATTGCTGCAAGTGTTTTGCGAGTGATTGTGCAATTTCATGTACTACAGTCCAGTTTTCGATCACCTTCAGTTCCTTCAGAACAAAGAACCCCCATGAGAAGGAATTCCATCCATTATTCTTGCAATATAGCTACCATCGCGGGCAAAGGCAACAAGCAAGTGCTTGTAATGAGCGGACATTCTCGTTATATTTCCAGTAGATGTTTATTCTTTGGCGACATATCCTCCGTGTGCACATTGGACCCTTTATTTTTTCTGTGGTACTGATGATGTTCATTTTCCTTCTTCAATTCCTTATGAAAAACCTCGATCAGTTGACAGGAAAAGGACTCAGCGCGGCAATCATCGCCGAATTGATCACTCTCAACCTGGCATGGATGCTTGTGTTGGCAGTCCCGATGGGTGTGCTTGTGGCAACTCTCATGGCATTCGGTGGATTAGCATCTACCAACCAAATAACAGCAATGCGGGCAAGCGGTGTAAGTCTTTACAAGATGATTGCACCGGCCGTGGTCGGATCAATTATCGTTTGCCTTCTGCTCATCAGCTTCAATAATGATGTCCTGCCGGATGCCAATCATCGCACGAAGGTTCTGATGAACGATATTTCTCATAAAAAACCAACGCTCACTCTTGTACCGGGAATGTTCATCCAATTGCTGCAAGGGCATAGTATTCTTGTGCGGAAGACATTCGAACACTCCAACGATCTCGAAGGTGTCACGATCATTGATTATTCCAAACCGATGATGGCGGCTACTATCACGGCACACCGCGGAATAATTTCCTTCTCGACCGATTATCGGAAGCTGATTATGGATCTGTTTGACGGTGAAATTCACCAAGTCAATAATCAATTCAAGAACCAGTACCGGGTTATCCGTTTCCAGAAGCATCGGATAGTAATGGATGCTGAGGGGTTCAACTTCCAGCGTCATGAAGCAAGTTCCCAAGAGCGCGGAGACCGCGAGATGAACGTGCAGACGATGCTGCAAAAAGTGGATAGTATCCTGACATTACAGTCTGCAATCGAACATCGTTTGCTCGAGCGAACCGGAAAGCATGCGGAAGAAATTCTTGATATGAAGACCTTCCATGAACCAGGTTCGATCTACAATGCACAACTCAATGGAATAAAAGTTGACCGCTCCATGGAACAAACAATTCGTTCTGATCTCTTTATGATCAATGTTTATGAACGGGATGCGCGCCAATATTTAGTAGAGATCTATAAAAAATTCGCAATTCCTTTTGCTTGTATTGTGTTCGTGTTTATCGGCGCACCGCTTGGCATTATGTCACGCCGGGGAACATTCGGGGTTGGCGCAAGTTTAAGTTTGGGATTCTTCTTCTTTTATTGGGCATGCCTGAAGGGCGGCGAAAATCTCGCTGACCGCGGATTTTTTGATCCATGGATTGGAATGTGGATTGCGAACATCGTCCTTGGAGTCATCGGGTTGTATTTGACAGTGAGAACGGCACGCGAGAACCTCACAATTGACTGGTCCGGTCTCGCACGCTTCGTTCCAAAATCATGGCGTACAGATGCTCCTCCATCGAATCAATCATGAAAATACTCGACCGCTATATTGTCCGGCAATTTCTCGTTTCTTTTTTCTTCGGATTGATCGCATTCATACTCATCTTCGTCATAGCCAATATGATGGAGAATCTGGATGATTTTATCGATGCACATGTGCCAATAAAAGTCATTGTTGAGTATTACATTGCGTTTATTCCGGAAATTATCAAGTTCATGACTCCTATGGCGGTACTTCTTGCTGCGCTCTTCATTACAGGGCGACTGTCTAGCCAGAATGAACTCTCCGCTATCAAATCCACCGGCACCAGTTTGTACCGGATCATGGCACCATTTCTTATTGTTGCACTCATGATCAGTCTTACATCCATTTTTTTTAACGGCTGGGTCGTTCCATATGCCAATCAGAAAAAATTTTACATTGAACGCATCCATTTGAATCGTTCCGTTGCCACGAACGATAGGTACAATATCCTCTTTCAGGAAGGTCTTAGACGTATTGTCTCGATTAACTACTATGATCCACAAGCCAAGTGCGCACGACAAGTCAGTATTCAAGATTTTGACAACAATGACATGACAATCCTACGACAACGGTACGATGCACTCCAGATGCAATGGGTACAACCGCAGGAAGATGATGCACAGAAAGGAAGTTGGGTGCTGCTTAACGGAACGACACGGAGTTTCATTGATACAACTCAAACGCTTGTACGATTCGACAGTTTGAAGGTGGGAAAACTTACATTGACACCCACCGATATCGAGAAGAAACAACGTACACCGGATGAAATGAATTACACAGATTTACGAGAGTTTATTGAAAACCAAAAACTTGCCGGGCAAGATGTTGCACGATGGTTAGTGGAGTATCATTTCAAACTAGCTTTCCCTTTTGCAAGTATTATTATGGTGCTCTTCGGTGTCCCGTTTGCAACGAACAGGCCGCACACCGGTGCTGCACTGGGATTCGGTATTGCTCTCGCGGTGGCGTTCATTTACCTCATTTTCATGAAAGCGAGTCAGGTATTTGGTTACAACGGCGATCTCGACCCGCTTCTCACCGCATGGCTTTCCAACCTCATTTTTCTTGTGGCGGGTATTGTCAACCTTTTCAGAGTTCAGAAATAGCAGGCATCGTAACGAGTCTTACCTTGCCGGTGTATTGTGAACTATTTGTGAAAAGAAAACCGATACAACAAAATCCTATTTCGAATATTCCACCCGGATAGAGTTTGTTAAATTCCACACATCCCAAAGAGCATAGGATAAAACGGAGTAAGACTATTTCAATCTTTCCTTTCGTGCTTGATACTTACTAAACACTTGCTCCACTAAGACCGGCAAACGTATGGTATCCATTTCTCCTTTGATGAAATACTCTTCTGCTCCCCATTTGAAGGTTTCTTCAAATATTTCATCCCCCCCATGACTGGTGATCAGAATGACGGGGATATTCATCTTCCTCCCGTACATCCATTGCAGCACATTGATACCGTTCGTTCCTTCCATTTTAAAATCCAATAACACAATATCGAATAATTCCTTCTGCAAACAAACTAATGCCTCTTCACCTGAATTACTCACTGTAACTAAATAACCACGATCTGTGAGAGATTTTTTTAGGAGGGCACAATACGGATAATCGTCATCTGCCACAAGTACACGAAGCGATTGCGTATTCATACGTGCACCACGACGCAAGTAGTTGGATAGTAATTTATACTGTAAGCGTACAATAAACCAAAGAAGAAGTCAAACTGCCTCCAAGCAAATTCATCTGCTCTCGACTGACGATCGAGGAATGTGTAATTCTGAAGAAGAACCAAAGCATTTTCGTTCCACGACAACACTCAAGAATCATGAAATGGAAGTGTATTAATCCTTTTCAGATCTATGTTGACGTTCAGAGATTACCTGTTTATACACTCTCAAAACGAGTGCAGGAAGCTGAGACATATCTGATTTCCCTTTGACAAAGTAATCTTTCGCACCCCATTTCCACGCTTCGAGGGCAATCTCTTCGGATCCATGACCCGTAATAATAATGACCGGAGTTTCTATCTTCATTCCATACATCCATTGCAGTACATTCAGGCCGCTCGTACCGGGCATCTTATAATCAAGAAGCACTACATCATACTTATTTTTCTTCAACAGATCGATAGCGGCATCTCCAGTCTCGCAAGCCTCGGTCGTGTACCCATGCGTTTTCAGGGTTTGTGTAAGAACAAGACGATAGGTCGGTTCATCATCTACAATCAGTACATGTAACATTGGTTCTTCCATGTAAGCTCCAAAAGAATATGAAAATAAATCGCCAAACCAAGTTTAATAGATTGTTACATTGAAAGCAAGTAGAGAAAAACATTAAAAACAATGCAGAGAGTTTGTACACACTGTCTCAATAACCTCCGCAGGGCATCCTCCATCTCAACTTTGTGTCTAATTTTCTCCTTTTTTCAATGAATTACGAATATGTCATCAGCCGCGCTAAAATATAGGATTTCTGATGAAGCAGCTGCCGTTTCGAGTACGTTCTCATCGCCAGTTGGTACGAACGTGAAAAGCGTATCGAGCTTTGGAATGCGACTTACAAAGGAAGAAAAACCTTTGTATTGGGAAATTCCCTTATCATTTTTTCTCCCTCATTTCGCATAACAAAGTAGCACTTTTATGGAATAAAAATGATTTATTTTTCCCAGAACAAACGTGTCGAGCGACAACAATAATCCTTATCTAAAGATGAAGCGTCGTAGTTGGTGCTGTTGTGACGCCATTCGCTTCGCTCATAAAAGCGGCATCACAACATTTGTAAAAACCCAGTACTATCCCGCTGTTGCGGTATTAACTTTTTATTTTTCTTTTGTCTGTTATCTGCTAATTTCGTTCTTACCTCATTGATGAGGATAAACTACTTATGCACTGAGTGGTCAAGAGTGCGATAGAAAATACTATCACCAAAACTATAACTACAACAAAACTTATCATAAGAACTCTCCCAAAACAGATGTAACCTATCAGACTGGAAATTCAGATGCAATTCGATGGCGCGTAATCAGAAAAACATTATAATCTGCTATAAAACAGACAGAGGCGACAAGAATTGTCGCCTCTGTATATCACTTTTACGATGTTCCAAATCTCATTTTTTACCTAAGTTGATGATTCCTCTTTTGGTGTTTTTTGTGCTTTCGGGAATAACCGAATTGCAAGAATCGGTATGAGAAGAACCCCAAGAAGGACAAGCACATAGATCAACCATGATGCCCCGGGCGAGGCAATTGAACGCCACTTTTCTACTTTGACTTCGATTTCCTTTCTTTGTGTGTCCGATATTTTGTTAAGCTCGGTGAGAGCCGGCAACCATATTGCATTCAGATCGGTCAACCAAAGATTTTCATGAAAGTTAGTAAAGAGTTTAAAGCGTGTATCGTTCGTTTCTTCATTCGGATTCTGAATTTGTTCAGAAAGAAATATAATAAAGTTCGCATTAAACTCTTCACCATTCCTAAATTCTTTCACAAAAAAGCCCTTCTCCTTGAACAATGTATTCAGCGAACGCCACATCGCATCGTCAACTTTATCTCCCCACACGGCCAGCATCGAATCAACTGTGCTTACTTCGTACTTCTTTGCTTTTCCGCTCACGTAGATTGAAGTAAGTTTCGGTGCAATTCCTGTCCACTGCGATTGGAACCGCTTTTGTTGTCTTACAAGCGTCACCAAATCGCTTCCTTTGAGTTGTGTCGTTTCGAGGAATGTTACGTTGTCCATGATAGAACGCTTCACATTGCCGACGATATTGTGCCGCCCAATTTTGCCCAACAATCCTTGTTTCTCAACATCTTTCATATCACTAACATTCTTGTCGTACTGAAGGAAAAGACTATCGGTCAATGCAAAAATAAGCGCATCGCGATCCTGTAATCCTTGGTGCAGTTTCACAATCATATTGTGCAGGGAATCTAACGGAGTGGCGGCATTGAAAAGATCACCGGTGAGTTTCTGAACATTCTGTGTAAGCATCTGGATATCAGCTAAGAGTTTATCATTCTGCATATTCAACTTCTTTACCTGATCCGAAAGTCCGCGCACAGTCGTCTCTAATTCCGTAATACGAACCACCTGGCTTTCGATAAAGCCAAGATCCTTCTGACGCACAAGCAGCTTTCCGCGAAGATGTTCTATTGTCCTATCGTAGCCATCTGGAAAGATGGCTTTATTAAGAAGTGTTTTGTCATCGGCAAATTTTTTTTCCAACGCATCGATGGAGGCGTTAAGTTCTGCACATTCCTGTACCGAATTTGCCTTATCTATATTCTTCGAAATGGATTGGGCCGTAGTTCGAAAAAGTTGGACGGTAACATAATCCGATTTTTGCTGAGCAACAAGTATCAAGCTCGAAAACACTAGCAAAGCAACAAGGCAAAGGATGGTCTTCATTTGTTTTCTCCTTCTAGAATGCCCTCTTTCGTCAGCGAAACGGGTGGATTCTGTCCATTCAATAGTTGGATGTATGGAGGCCGTTGGTTGAATGCGGGATTCTCAAGACCGTCTTGTGATACAAGAATTTTGTTTATGAGTTTTAAACCACCCTCAATTTGCCCGAACACATAAACATTTTTAAATTTCGATGCCGTCATGAAGTAATAACCCTTCATGTCCCGAATTATCCGCAGTGTCACATTCGAAATATTAATCGAGTCCTGGGTCTCATTATAAAGGAGTTCTTTAACATTGAGTGAAAAATAATACTGTTTATCTTCTATCATGCCTTTTTCGTCAACTTTCGATACCGACTCGATGGGCCATGCAAAATCACCCGGCTTAAGGGTAAGAGATGAACAGCCGGCAAGAACGAGGAACAAGAAAAAAATTAGGATGATCATTGCTTTCATACTACCTCCAGGATTTTGGTTCAACGGAAAGTTCAACCGAACAATCTGCTCTAAATGTATTAAAGGATAGTGTTGGATTCAAGTAGTGTTTTGATTTTTTTTTATTACCGCCGCCAATTAAGTGTAACATATCATTGGGAAAATACTGCGCCCGTTCCGTGTTGAGACTGGCAGGGATAATTTCATTTCCAATAAATCTGTTCCAGCCATACTTATTGATCTGCGGCAGCGGTGTTGTAATGCTCAGCCAAACATTGCGTCCGCCATTTTTTCAGGGAATTTGTGAAAGACTGTGGGAATATTCATAAGCCTGTAATTCATCGAACCCGCCGTTAGCAAGAAGTGAGTGCGGACTCAATGTGAATTCTGAACCGTACGGAAGGGAATGGTAGAAGTAGCACTTCTTCTCTTGTGCCTCGACGGACGTCATGACCAGGATCATTGATACTGCAACAACCCAATCACTTTTTAAAAAAAGAGAACGATACAAAGGGACGCTTATCAATTCATCAATCCGCACATCTGACGATCCATGACCTTATCATCCTAACATCCATTTATTGTACGCTCATCTTTTTTTCTACTTCACTTTTTCTTGCTTCCACCAGCGCGTGACCACTTCTTCAATCTTTGTCTTTGCATCACTTTGCTTCCACTTCTCATAGAATTTGATATCGCTGCTATCCGGCTCTGGGTCAGGGAAGTCGATTTGTACGCGCATCGGCATCGGGATTGCTTCCCCAACGATGAGCGCTTCTCCCTGCCGGAGGGACGGCAATACATCAGTGAAACTTACAAAACTATCTGGCACCAATCGTTTGACGTAGTTCTGATCAAGGGGATTTGTCAAGCGGAAAATTACAAAATTGTTGCACTGTGAGAGAATCGTTTCTGAAACTTCCACTGGACGTTGACTCACCACCATACAACTGACGCCGTATTTTCGTCCTTCTTTTGCGATACGTTCCACGGTTTTTCGCGCAGCGGCGGTAGTATTGAGAGTGCTCGGCAGATAGTTATGTGCTTCTTCGAACACTAGCAATATAGGAAAGTCGCGCCTGTTAGGATTCCAAAAATTGAAATCGAAAATGATGCGTGCCAGCAGTGACACGATCGTATTCACAACGTCGAACGGCACACCGCTCAAATCAAGGACCGTCACCTTGGCATTTTCATCGGCGCCAAGTATCTTAGTCAGCAGGTCATTAAATGTGATAGAGTTAATGTACCTCTTTGGTCGAAACATGAATGCGTATCGTGGATCATTCAATTTACCATCGAGACGCACGAGGAACCGAGTAAACTTACCATAGAACGGTCCATCTTTCGCTGTTGCACCCGACGTCACTTTTTCGGTATCCATATATTGCATTTTTGCGCGGATTTCACTGAGGTCGTAATAGACCGGTGTGTCAATTGTAACGATCGTAGACATTTCCGGATTCTTACCTTTCTTCGACATAATGACGAGGTCTTTCAGCACAGTGATCTGACTGGACGCATTCTCATCTTTCTCATCAATAAACATTTCACGTAGTTCGTCAAAGTTCATTAACCAGTACGGAAGTTCAAATTCTGCGATGTCAAGGTGATTGCAATTCCCCTCGAACGCTTTCTGATATTCATTATGGATGTCAAGAATAATGATATTCGTATCTGGATACTTCGAAACCTTCTGCAAAATAGAGGCTACGGCGCAAGATTTTCCTGAACCGCTGGAACCAAGCACGGCAATATGTTTGCCAAAAAATTTATTAGCATCAAGGAATGCCCGCTGGTTTTCGAACAAGGACACCTGCCCCACGGAAAATCCGTACCGCTGGTAGACTGCAAACGCAATAGAAAGATCCGCATCTTCCGCAAGATACACAGGCGTATCAGACACCGGAAAGATAGAAACACCGCGCTCATAGCGACCGCTCTTTACTGTTCCCACCATCGACACATAGAGAATGAACCGCTGATGGGCATGTCCGTCGATATTCACATCCTCTTTTTTCAGTTCTGATACCATTCCGATCAATACAAGTGTTCCCATGGGAATCAATACATATGTACCAATCTGGCCGATATAGTAGATCTTTCCATTGATCTCCCTTTTCAGAGTTGTAATTTTTGGATCGAGAAGAATGGAAACAATCGCACTATTCACAGTTGATACGACACCAATATATTTTTGCTCAACCATAACTCAACCTTTCTCTGAACGTTTGACTCCTAACTCACTCGTTTAATGACGACGATCGTTCGGTCGTCTGAATACTCTGCGCCTTCTGAAAAATGTTCTACATCCTCAATCAACGTTTTGCATATTTCTTGCGCTCCCTTGCCGGCGAGCTGTTTGATGTTGTCTGCGAGATATTTTTCGCCATAGGGAGTACCATCGGTACGAAGAGCTTCAGTAATCCCATCTGTGTAAATAACGGCAACATCATCTTTTTTTAACATCGTGCTCTCCACACGATAATTGCCGCGCGGGAACGGACCGAGGATAAGTCCCGTCGGCTCCAATAGTTCGATGTTATTTTCTTGCGCATGATAAACCATAGGACTATTGTGCCCCGCATTGGCATAAAGCAGTAATCCCTTCGCTCCATCCGTTAATTCGGCATAGAACATCGAGACAAATTGTTCTTCCGAGAACGAGCGATTCACAATTTTATTAATACCCGACATCAACGTAGCGGTTTTCGTATGATGTGCGATTCCCATTCGCAGTGCTCCGACGACATACAAAGCTTGCGCTGCAGCTCGAAATCCCTTACTCGCTGCGTCTCCTACAACAATCATCAAGCGATCTTTTATCTCATCAGAAAAAATATAATCAAAGAAATCTCCACCAACAATACGATCGGGGACAGAAATCCCATAAATATCATAATAGTAAAAATGGAGAAATGGCTCCGGTAAGATACTCTGTTGAATCTCACGTGCTTTGTCGATATCTTGCTCGAGCAATCGAGCTTTTTGCTCGATGCGTTTGTTGCGGAGGACAGAAGTGACTGCCAGACTGATCACATTGAGATTCGGAAGTAGGTCTTGATCAATAAAATCAGAATTGAACGCCAGGACATACTGAAAAACAGTTTTATCCCGATAAGGCATTCTATCCCCTATCCCCGTGGCTGAGTACTTGATAATACCTTTTTTTCGAAGATACCGATCCGTCTCGTTGGCAATAATGGAACGCTGTTCGATAAGATGTTGAAACATCGGATAGCGCGCAACTTGAATACGATACCCTGAATCAAGGCGGTCAATCTGTCCAATCTGATGAATCACGCGGTACGATTCGGTGGATGGTTCATACTGCCAGAGTCTGCCGCCTTTTAAAAGAATATCTTCGGTCTTCACGATTTCATTCAGAACATGCTTGAGTAAATCTTTCTCCGTTTTGAATTGAACGGAAGCGAAGCTCTCGATAGTACGATATAATCGGCGCTGGTTCATACAGCATTCACCACTGGAGAAGCAACTTCTTCCTTGAATACTTTCTCAATCTCCTCTAATCCTTCGGTCCCAAGAATGTATTCAAATTCTTCCCGACAGACATCAAGCACCGTTAACGATCCATCTGGAACGATGCTGCAACATTGCGACCTGTTCGTGAATTCGGGATCATCCGTCGTCAGCACATGTCCATCGATGACCAGTGGAAACGCGACACAATAAAATGGCTTCAGGGCAAACTTATCTATTCCTTCTGCCAATGCCGTTTTCTGTAATGCACAGAGACCTTTACTGTCAAGAAACACACACCTGCCGTCTCGCACGGCAGTACCGTCACATCGACCGGATGGGAAATCAATGTCATATTCGATATTGTGATCGAACCATTTTTGAACTTCATGTTCCTGCTGTGGTTCTAAGTATTGTTTGATTAAATCTGCATGTGCAAGAATACGTTCTTTGTCTTTTAAGTCAAGGAGCACTCCTTCGGCGCAGCATGTTCCGTTGCAATGACACATCGAACAACCGGAAGAAAAGCGGTGCAGCAAAATTTCCGGATCGATTCGCAATTCCGAGATATGTTTCATAGTATGTTTTTTAAGAATCTTCAGAGATACCTCAGCCATGTATTTCCTTCTGTCTAATGTAAGTAATCAAATCTGTGCTCACAACTGCCGTCCCGAGCTGCCTCAGCATCGTCACTAATTGACCGCGATGGTATGATGAATGATTCACCTTGTGCTGCATTTGCTGACACAAGGGTTGAGTATAAGTATTTCCTTTAAAATCCGAGTATTGCAATTGTGCATTTAATTTCTCCTCTGTGAGACTCTGCAGGAAATTGCTGATCTCGCACTGATACGTATCCCATTGTTTTTTCATGACTTCCATCGCTGGGAAGTTTTCGATTTTTAACGGCTTGGGTTCCTTTCCTCTCCAGCGGTATAACCAGACTCGGTTGGCAGATAAAATATGTACAAGCGTTCCTTGAATGCCGCCAAAACTGGAATGAAGGTCCTTCTTGTACTGATCTCCTGTGATCGCTGCAATCACCTCAAGCAATTTCAAATCCGCCCATGTATCATACTCAAATAATAATTGAATTTCTTCTTTTGTCATTTCTTAATCCTTCTCTTCAACTTTTTTCTTCAACGCCGCCAGCGTTTGCATCGCTTCCAGCGGTGTCATATGTTCGATATCAAGTGTGCGGAGTTCCGTCCGCAGCTTGTCATCCTTCACTTCAAACATTGCCATCTGTACTATTTCCTCCTTCGTCTTCTCTCTCCCATGTATCAACCCTTTGTCCCTCACTACCAACTCAGAGCTTTCTAAATTTTTCAATACCAATTTTGCCCGCTCCGTCACTTCCTCCGGTAAACCAGCCATCTGTGCTACTTGAATTCCGTACGAATGGTCGGCAAAGCCCGGCAGTACTTTATGAAGAAAGATGACCTTGTCGCCGTACTCGCGCACGTCGACCTTGTAATTTTTAATGCGGGGAAAAACATCGGCAAGCTCATTTAATTCATGATAATGTGTCGCAAAGAGAGTTTTGGCGCCAATATGATTGTGTAAATATTCCGTGAGAGCCCAAGCGATACTGATACCATCGAACGTGCTGGTGCCGCGTCCAATCTCATCGAGCAATATTAAACTGCGCTGCGTTGCCGTGTTGACGATATTCGCTGCTTCATGCATCTCCACTAAAAATGTGCTTTCTCCGGAAGCGATATTATCGCTTGCTCCCACGCGAGTATAAATACGATCTACCATCCCGAGACCTGCAGATGTCGCTGGAACAAAACTTCCGATCTGTGCAAGCAGGACAATCAATCCCACTTGACGTAAATAACTTGACTTGCCGCTCATATTCGGTCCGGTGATGATAAGAATCTGATCTGATGCGATGTCCAGCAGTGTGTGGTTCGGTGTATAATGTTCACCGGGTGGCAGAAGCTTTTCGATGACAGGATGTCGTCCATCTTTAATGTCGATCCGGAAAGAATCATCCATCGTCGGACAAACATAGTGATTCTCCATCGCAACTTCGGCAAGCGAGACATAGCAATCCAACATTGCTATGGCATGCGCGTTTGCTTGAATTGCACCGATGTACTCGGCAATCATTTGCCGCAGTTCATTGAAAAGACGTGTTTCCAGTGTAAGAATTTTTTCTTCTGCATGAAGAATCTTCTCTTCATATTCCTTCAACTCTGGCGTCACGAAACGCTCGGCATTCGTCAACGTTTGCTTGCGGATGTAGTTTGCCGGTACTTTATCTTTGTGTGTATGTGTTACTTCGATGTAGTAACCGAAGACATTATTATAACCAATCTTGAGCGATGAGATACCCGTGCGTTCCCGTTCCGATTGCTGATGTTTCGCCACCCAGTCCTTTGCTCCAAATGCCAACAAGCGGATATCATCTAATTCTGCATTATACCCTTTCCGAATCACTCCGCCATCCACGAGTGTCATGGGCGGATCGTCAGCAATGGCTTGTCCAATAGTAGAAACAATATCGGCAAGCGGATCAAGATGATCATTCAAATTCTTTATGGTTGCACTAGCGAGATTTGAGATTTGAGATTTAAGATTTGGAATTTGTGCCAGCATTGCTTTCAATTGATTCATTTCGCGTGGATTTGCCCTCCCTGTAGCAATTTTCACGATCAACCGCTCAAGATCGCCGACTGGCTCCAATTCTTCACGAGTTTTCCGCCGTGCCGGTTCATTCGACACTAATTCTTTTACTGCATCGAGCCGCGCACGGATCGGTTCTAACCGCTTCAACGGACGATTGATCCATTGCTTCAACATCCGTCCGCCCATCGGTGTTTGTGTTCGATCGATAATGGAAAAGAGTGTACCATCGGACTGACCGGAGATGCTCGTTGTAATCTCGAGATTGCGCTTCGTTGAAGCATCCAGCAGCATATACTCGCTTATATCATGCGGCACGATCTTTTTAATGTGCGGAATGTTCGCTTTCTGTGTCTCCTGCAAGTAATTCATGACTGCGCCGGCTGCTACAATGCCAATATGCATCTCTTCGATACCAAATCCTTTTAATGACTGTGTCTTAAAATGATTAATGAGCAGCTCGTATGCATAGTCGGCATTAAACACCCAATCGTCCACTTTCGTGTATAACACACGGAAGCGTTCGCCCAACAGAGTCTTGATCGTTTCCAGATCGCGCTTCTGTACGAGCAATTCCTGCGGTTGGAGATTGCTTATCTGTTCTGTGAATTGTTTCAATGGAAATTCACTGAGTCCAAATTCTCCAGTCGAGACATCAATAAATGCAAAACCGATTGTATCATCGCTTGTTGCCAGCGGCGATGATAAAGCGACAGCAGCGAGATAATTGTTCTGCTTTTGTTCCAATACTTTGTCAGAGAATGACACACCCGGTGTAACAACCTCAATCACATCACGCTTAACGATGCCTTTAGCAAACTTCGGATCTTCTAACTGCTCGCAGATGGCAACACGATACCCGGCACGAAGGAGTTTGGGAAGATATGTATCAAGCGCGTGATGAGGAAATCCCGCCAGTGGTGTTTCACCGGAGGTGCCATTACCGCGCTTGGTAAGCACAATACCGAGCACTTTGGATGTGATCTTCGCATCTTCATCAAACGTCTCGAAGAAGTCACCCATTCTGAAGAGAAGTACCGTATCCGGATACTTCGCTTTCACCTGCTGGTACTGGCGCATTAATGGTGTGGACATAGAATCAAGTAACCATGCAAAGGAAAAAGGAAAAAGAATAATTCATCAGCATAACTCTAAGCAGTATATAATACTTATTCAATAACAATCAATGCTTCTTCTTTCATATTTCATTTTTCATCTCACCTTCACTTCGTGCTTCCGACACATTACTGTTCACTTTCGACTTCATACTTTTCATTTGATCTTCCCCACTCCCCATTTTTTCATCGCCTCAAACATCTTATAGTCAGTCAGGTCGTATTGAATGGGCGTAATGGAAACGTAATTATTCTGTATGGCTGCTTCGTCAAATTCCAAATCCGTGTCAACTTTTTCCAATCCGCCTGTGAGCCAATAATATTCTCGATTGTTCGGGTCTCGTCTAAGATCAAACGTATCGTTCCAAATTGCTTTGCCTTGCCGCGTGATGAGCACGCCCTTGATATCTTTCGGTTTGAGTGGTGGCACGTTTACATTAAGAAGTGTACCCTGTGGAAGTCCACGTGTACCAATGAGTACTGCTAACTTTCGTGCTAACTGTGCAGGATAACGAAAATCTGCCGGCGCATACGTTGTCAGCGAGATTGCAATGGATGGAATACCAAGGATGGTTCCTTCTGTTGCTGCTGAAACTGTTCCGGAATAAATTATACTGATAGCGGTATTGGAACCATGGTTGACGCCGGAGACAACTAAATCCGGTGCGCGTTTGAGAATGGCGCGCACAGCAAGTTTTACGCAATCGGCTGGAGTTCCCTGCACGGCATAACCGAAGAATTTTCCGTTCTTCTTGAACTCTTTTACGAGCAGCGGATAATTCATCGTGATGGCATGACCAACAGCACTCTGTTGTTTATCCGGTGCCACGACTGTCACATTGCCGATCTTCTTCATCTCCTGCACGAGCGCATAAATACCAGGTGCGTCAATGCCATCGTCGTTGGAGACAAGAATATTAAGTTTATGTTTTAATTTCATATTTATTCAGAGATGGGGAGAACGAAATCCTTCCCCACATAGGAGGTCAGATACCGGTTTCTGTCGGTATGATAAAATGAGTTAGTAACTTTCTTTTTGTATCGGAAATTTTTCTTCCTTAACATCTTTCACATACCCGCCCACACTTTGGCGGATCGTTTCAGATAAATGTGCATAGCGTCGCACAAAACGCGGATGAAAATCCTCATACAATCCCAACATATCTGATACAACGAGAATCTGTCCATCGCAGTGCATCCCAGCGCCAATACCAATTGTTGGAATCTTGAGTAACTTTGTCACCTTTGCTGCAAGAGCTGCGGGAATTTTTTCCAGTACAACACTAAACGCTCCGGCTTCTTCTAAAGCCTTTGCATCTTTGAGCATTTGTTTCGCCTCATCCGGTGTCGCACCGCGCGGAGTGAATCCACCAAATTGATGAATCGACTGCGGTGTCAATCCGAGATGTCCGATGACCGGAATACCTGCGCGCACAGTCATATGCACGAGATTTGCAATACGCTCGCCGCCTTCGAACTTCACGCCTCCGGCGCCGGTTTCTTTCATCACACGTCCCGCATTCCGGAATCCTTCTTCATCATTCGCCTGAAACGACATAAACGGCATATCCACAATAATCATCGCTCGATCAACACCGCGCACAACGCTTTTAGCATGATAGATCATTTCATCAAGCGTAACGGGCAAGGTGGTTTCATGTCCTTGAAATACCATCCCAAGTGAATCGCCGACAAGGATCAAATCGATGCCCGCCTGATCCAATAGACGTGCCGTTATATAGTCATACGCCGTTAGGCATGCGATGCGCGTTCCATCTTTTTTCATCAATGCAATAACTTTTGTTGTGATCTTTTTGGGACCCGATGTAGTAGATGAGTTTTTCATATATTCACCTTTAATTCTTCATCAATTATATTCACAACTTCCGGTGCAATCGACCATGCCTTCTGGAATCCTTGCAGGATTGCTTCTGCAACTTCTTCAAATGTTATCACCCGATTTAAAACGGTCGAGAGTTCGGTAGTTTTTTCATTAAGCTCTCTCCGTAGTGCATTGCGTTCTCCTTCCGATGGAAGATTTAAAAATTCCACCATTCGTTTATGGTCTGGGCCAAATAGAATAGAACCGTGCTGTAAAACAACTTCTTCACCGTCATCAGCAACATAACGCCGTTGGGCACTGCCGACGAGTTTTTTTCCGTGATATTTTATTTCGTACCGCCCGGTACTAGAAAAACACGCTACTGCCGATGTCGTTCGATAAAGTGACGGAAAATGCGGTTGACTTTTTTCGATAGCAACCGGTGCGCCAAGTGCCAGCAAACCAGTTACTAGAGCTTGGCTGATGTCGTTATAAACAGTAAGAACATTCTTCCCTTTTACGCGCATCACCACGCTATAAGTGAGTTCCTCTGAATGCAGAATGGCTCTTCCGCCGGTGGGACGACGAACAACATCGATACCGGATGCTGAGGTTTTAGCAAGATCGATCTCGTCCATCGACTGATTCCAGCCAAGTGATATAGCAAACGGCTGCCAAGCATACACACGGATAGTGGGATTGCCCACACCATTAACAAGTGCCCGTGCCAGAGCTATGTCATACTCCATGTTAAAAACACCAGAACGAATTCCGGTGTTTTCGAATCGCCAATTCATCTTTTCCCTAGTGATGACCAGGACCGGGAATGATACCGCGTTTGCTGCCTGCAATGAACTTTAAAATGTTTTGAATCTCCGGAGTTTGTTCCAACTCCTCTTTGATACGGGCAACTGCCTGTGAGACGTTCAATTTTGAATGATACAAGAGAACATATGTTTTCTCGATCAGATCAATCGCTTTTGGAGAAAAACCACGTCGTCGAAGACCGACGGAATTCAATCCTTCAAAGACCAATGGTTCCCGACCAGCACGAACGAAAGGCGGAATATCTTTTACTACTCGATAGCCGCCGCCGATCATCGTGTGTTCTCCGATATGAACGAATTGATGTACCGGTGTCAACCCACCAATAATTACCCAATTATCGAGAGTCACATGTCCTGCCAGCGGTACACTGTTTGCAAGGATACAATAATCTCCAACAATACAATCATGTGCAACGTGCGCATTTGCCATGAACATGCAATTATTTCCGATGACTGTTCTTCCCGTCTCCACCGTACCGCGGTTTAGTGTTACGTATTCGCGAATATCACATCGGTCGCCAACTTCCAGAGTTGTAGGTTCGCCTTTATATTTTAGATCTTGCGGCGGACCGCCGACGACGGCAAATGAAGCAATTTTGCATTCCTTTCCAAGTCGCGTTCCATGTTGGATGATAGCATACGGCGCAACGATTGAGCCATCACCAATGACAACATCATCTCCAATGATAGCCGAAGGACCAACGGTAACATTCTCTCCAAGCTGTGCTTTTTTACTCACTAATGCGAGTGGATCAATAACAACGCCCATAAATTTTTCTTCTCTGGATTACTTTGATGTTCCCGATGTTTTTGTTTTTCCATCGTCACGATCAACGACTGCAGCAGTAAACTCACCTTCCGCTACAATATTACCATCTACAAACGCCTGACCGCGAATCTGAATGACTTTCGATCGACGACTCATGACCTGTACTTCGAGGATGAGTTGATCACCCGGAACCACCGGTTTACGAAACTTAACATTGTTGATTGCCATGAAGAAAACTAATTTATTTCCCGGGTTCTCAATACCGTTCAACATGAGAACGCCGCCAGTCTGTGCAAGAGCTTCGACGATCAAAACGCCGGGCATGATCGGTTGACCGGGGAAGTGACCTTCGAAGAACGGTTCGTTCATCGTTACATTCTTCACACCAACAACACGCTCATCCATCTGGAAATCAATAATTTTATCTATTAAAAGAAATGGATACCGATGCGGTAGGATACGTTGAATAGCGGTGACATCAAAAATGACGCCTTCTTTTTTCTCATGCTGATATTTACGCACAAGTTTTTTTTGCTGATAGAGCTTCCGAACTTTACGAACAAACTCTATATTCGCGGCGTGTCCTGGTCGCGCAGCAAGAATCTGCGCTTTGATGGGCGCTCCGATGAGCGCAAGATCACCGATCAAGTCAAGCAACTTATGTCGTGCCGGTTCATTGCGATAGTGAAGTTTTTTATCATTTAACACACCGGAGGAGCCAAGGATCACTGAATGATCAAGACCAAGTTTATGCATCAGCTTCCGGAGATCGTCGTCTGAAAGGTCGCGATCCACAATGCAGACTGCATTATCAAGATTCCCACCTTTGATCAAACCCTGATCATGCAATATTTCGACTTCGTGAAGGAAACAAAACGTACGTGCTGAAGAAAATTCCGAGACAAATTCTTTTTCAAGATTAAACAATCCTGTATGCTGACTTCCGAGCGCAGGATTGTTATAGTCAATCATCACTGTCAAACGGAAATCATCAGTCGGCAGGGCAACAATTTCCACTCCGCGTTGTGGATCTTGATAATGGATCACTTGATCGATAATAAGATAATCTTTCGGTGCTTCCTGATCTTCCAATCCGGCATCGAGAAGCATATCCACAAAGGGTTTTGCACTACCGTCACCAATAGGAGGTTCGATGTTGTCAAGCTCGATCAATACATTATCCACCTGCAATCCGGCAATAGCGGCAAGCACATGTTCAACCGTGTGCACACGCGCTCCGTCGATGCCAAGCGTCGTTCCGCGTTGGAGATCAACGACATGATCAACATCGGCCGGAATTTCCGGGGAATTAGGCAGATCCACGCGGCGAAATCTGATACCATAATTTTCCGGCGCCGGTTTAAACACCATGGTTGTCGATACTCCCGTATGAAGTCCGACACCGGACATTGTAACGGGTCTCTTGATTGTCATTTGTTGAACAAGCATTCTTTTCCTCTTATTTATTTTTCTAAAAGTTTTCTTTCGAGTTCTGCGACCTTCTTCTGAAGTGCAGTGAACTCGCGTAACATATCGGGCAGCATCTTCATCGCAATATACACGCGCTGTGCTTTGCGTGCTTCATCCGCAGGATAACCAAAATATGACTTTCCCGGTTCTTCGATGCTTTTGGGAATTCCCGATTGTGCCATAATCACAGTGCGATCGGCAATTTCGATATGACCGGCGATACCTACCTGTCCGGCAAGCATGCAATGCTTCCCGATTTTTGTGCTTCCACTAATTCCGGTCTGAGCAGCAATGACCGTATGTTCCCCGATAACAACATTGTGCGCAATTTGAACAAGGTTGTCTATTTTCGCACCGCAGTGGATATGCGTATCTCCCATGGTGGCACGATCGATGGTCGTGTTGGCACCAATCTCCACATCGTCATCAATAATAACAATTCCAAGCTGGGGGATTTTTTCGTATGTCCCGTCCGCCTTTGGCGCAAAACCAAATCCATCCGATCCAATCACCGCTCCGGCATGAAGAATAACTCTGTTGCCGATTTTGCATTGATGATAGACCACTACATTTGGATAGAGTATGCATTCAGAACCAACTTGTGCATGATTTCCAATCACGCAGCCAGCTCCAATCTTTGTGTTATCACCGATAACCGCATGTTCACCAATCACGACGTGCGAACCAATAGATATATTCTTTCCCATGGTCGCATTCGATGGAACGATAGCTGTCGAATGGATTCCGGGGGCAAACAGCTCCACAGTGGGTGTTATGTGTTTGAGCACATGCAGAAATGCTACATATGGATCATCAACACGAATAAAGATAAGTGAAGCTCGACCTACATTTTTTTTCAGGTCGAGCTTTCGGGATACAAGCACTGCAGTTGCTTGGGTGGTGCCAAGGTGCTTTTCGTACTTCGGGTTGGCAAGAAACGTTAGGCTGCCGGAATCAGCCTCTTCAATTTTTGCAACACGCTCAATATCCGGCGCACTCTCGATGTTATTTCCAACGACCTCGCCACCAAGCCACTCCGCAATCTCATGAATGGTCATAAGTCAGTCTTGCTATTTTCCGCTTGATACTGGCACCTTGAGTTTAATAAATATTTTCTGTGTCAGGTCGTATTTTTCATTTGCATACATGAGAAGAATATCACCGCTTTTGTCGAAGACATAATCATACCCTTCTTCCTTCGCCACCTCTTGCACTGCTTTGAAAATGCGATCTTGTACGGGTTTCATCAGTTCATTTTGTTTCTTAAACAATTCGCCATTCTGCCCAAAATTTTGATTGCGGAAATCGGCGATCTTCTTGTCCATATCCTGCAATTCACGTTCGGTATCCGCACGGCGCTGCTCGGTCATGATAAGCTTTCGCTTATCATATTCATCGAACTTCTTCTTCCAGTCTTCCTGCATCTTATTAAGTTCTTGCTGCCAATCGGCGACTAACTTATTAAGTTGCGCCTGGGCATCGACTGCATCCGGAAGCTCTTTCAAAATTGCTTCAGAATTGAAGTAGGCAATCTTCATTTGTGCATTCGCCGGCACAAGAGACAACAATGTTAGGAAAATAATAATGCTAAAGAGTTTTTTCATATTTTTTTCTTCTCCCTCTCAAGTTCATTGGGAGACACCATTGATTACTTAGTGTCATTGGTCTTCGTGGACGCCGGAGTTGTCGATTCACCTGTCTTCAGTCGGTCAATCACTTTATAGGTGAGATCATATTTCGAATCTGCATAAAGAAGATTCGTGGCAGCTTCCAACTTATCAAATACAAAGTTAAATTTGCCTTCCTTTGCCACTCTCTCGATGACTTTCATTACTCGTTCCTGAATGGGTGCAAATTTCTTCTCACGCAGCTTCACGGCTTCACCTTCACGCTGATCAAACTTCTGATACTGATAATCACGCGCTTTTTGTTGAAGGTCCTGCAGACTTTTCTCCTTATCGGCTTTTACCTTCGGATCGAGCAACGCTTGTTTCTTTTGATAATCTTCTAATCCATCTTGAAGTTCTTTACCCATCCTTTCAAGTTCATCCTGCCAGATTTTGATGGTAACCTCAAGATCTTTCTTCACTTGTTGGGCTTCGGGAAGCTCACGAAGAATGGTTTCAGAATTGACATAAGCAATCTTGACTGATTGTGCCGTACTCATGGATGCAACAAGCATCACTACAACGGCAAGAAAAATGATTTTTTTCACGGTAACCTCTTTTGTTTAAGTGATTAAATATTCAACTACAGTATTATTTATTTAAAACGATTTCCCAAATTGGAAATGGAATTTCCATCCAGAAGCTGCAGCGCCGGGTGTCGATGCGTCATATCCATATCCATAATCAAAGCCGATGAGACCAATCGGATTAACAAGCAATCGAACGCCAAATCCCGCTGAGCGACGTAAATCGAGCATATCCATCTTAGAATGATCAAGCCATACATTGCCTGCTTCTGCAAAAAACAGTGTATAGATGGGAATAGGGTTCAATGTCAATGCGAATCGTAATTCCGTTGTATATTTCATCATCGCTTTACCACCAACATTGCCATTATATGGACCTATGCTCCTGTCGTCATAACCGCGCAGCGGAGTAACAGCAATTTGTCCAAGTCCGGTGCCGCCCATATAGAAAAGATCCTGGTACGGAATGTACCCATCCTTTTCAAAGGGAAAAATAAGTCCAATAGTATTGGAACTCATGATCGTTACTCGACCAGAGCTTGTAAGAGGAACATACCAATCAGCGTTCAACACATGCTTATGATATCGCGCTGCTTGGAGTGCACCGCCAAATTTGGGACCACCGTTAATATCGGTTAACAAGGAAAAGCTGGAACCACGTGCAGGAAAAATCGGACTATCCGTGCTATTACGGGAAATGACTTGCGAAATACCGAATTGACTTGTCGTTCCTTCGAGATAGTAATAATCATAAGAAGACGATGTGCCAAGAGAATGATATGTATTTTCCTGAGCACGCAATGTCCAATCGCCTCGGAAATACATATCAGGCCATTTAAAACGACGGCCGATCCTGATCGATGCTCCACGATAGTGCAAGTCAGCGTAATATGATTGTTGCGTATCGAAGATATTGACTCCGAACAGTGTCGGTGAGTCGAACATCCACGGTTCTGTAAAGCCAATAGAAAATGTCCTATAATAATTACTTACGCCGAATTGATAATCCAACGACATCGTTTGACCGGCACCACCGCGAAACGGTTCGCTCAGAGAAAAGTTATTGAACGAAACTCCAAGGCCACCGCTAAACCCAAACGCGCCGCTGTACCCTACAGACATATTGAATGTATCGCTGGATTTTTCTTCAACAGTATATTCAAGCTCAACGGTTTTATCGTCAATCGGCCGGACGTCGGGTTTTAATTTTTCAGGATTAAAGTAATTTAACTGCTGCAGCTGTCGCAGACTTCTCATAATCAATTGCCGGCTGAAGTAATCACCCGGCTTCGTCAATAATTCACGACGAATAACTTTTTCGTACGTCTTCGTGTTCCCTGAAATCAAAACGCGACCGACACGGAATTGATTTCTTTCATGTATTTGAAGTGTAATGTCAAGACTATCCGCCCCCACGACCTTTATCTCCGGTTCCACTTGAAACCAAAGATAACCATTGTCGGCATATAGAGAAGTTACATCCGATTCTTCTTCGTTCCGTCGCAAATTTTGTTCAAATTTTTCTTGATTGAATACATCGCCCTGTTTAAACCCGAGGCGTGCACCCAGCACATCAGCGGGATACACCGTGTTTCCTTCCCAAGAAATATTTCGGACAAAAAACTGCCGCCCTTCGGATAAATAGATCTTGATGGTTAAATATTTTTTTGTCTTATCATAACTCAACGAGTCTGAAAGAATTTCGGCATCGCGGAATCCGTTTTTACGGTAGAAAGCAAGGATGAGATCTTTGTCTTCTTGGTATTTCTTCTTGTCAAACTTATTTGTCTGCCAAAATTTCCACCAAGACCGTTCGCTTGTCTCCTTCATCTCGCTTTTCAAGTCGCCATCGTCATATTGTTTGTTGCCGTGAAAATGGATATAGTCGACCTTCACTTTCGGCCCCTCGGTAATTTTGATTTTCAATGCAACACGACCGGTTGTATCGCTGACCATAATGAGTTTTGGAACAATTTGGGCATTAAGATACCCATCGCTATCGTACTGATATTTGAGTAAACGAACAACCGTGGAAAGATCTTGCGATGTGATAATTTGACCTTTGACAAGATTGATTTTCTTAAGAACGTCATCTTCATCCAATTCATCATTTCCGGATACTTCAATACGCTCTAACCGCGGATTCTCCTTTACTTTTATTAAAAGAAAAACTCCATCCTGAACTCGATTTTCTATGAAGATTTGGACATCATCAAACAAGCGAAGATTATGCAATCTTTGAATAGCTAATTTCGTTTGCTCGCCCGGAATTGTGATTTCACCTCCGACCTTCAATCCGGTGTTGGCGATGATAGCCGAGGGTTCCCCCGAACGCTGTCCTTCTACATTAATGCCGAGGATTTTATAGACTTCTGATTTCGGTTGCTGCTGTCCAAATAAAGAACCGGATGAAACTATTACGAAGAGGAAGAGGAGGACGAGTTTATTATTTTGCGACACTTTTCTTGAACCTTTCTATAAGCCGTGCTGGATGACTTTTCTTCAAAGGCGGTAATTGTTCACTCACCATACCAAACCGACGTTCACGTTTTTGGAAGTCTTCAATTGCTTCATAAAGATGCTTCCGCCGAAAGGCAGGCCAAAATTCATTAGAAATATAAATTTCAGAATATGCTAACTGCCAAAGGAGAAAATTACTGATACGCAGTTCGCCGCTCGTCCGAATCAGTAAATCCGGGTCCGGAATATCCTTTGTCGAGAGGTATGTTCCGATCACTTCTTCGGTAATCTCTTCTTTCTTCAACACTCCCGTATGAATATTATCATACATTTCTTTGATGGCTTTTATAATATCCCATCGACCACTGTAGCTCAACGCAAGCACAAGGGTCAAGCCGCAATTCTCCCTCATCACTTCCATTGCGTCACGCAATTCATTTGCCACATCATCAGGAAGTGTATTGAATTCTCCAATCACCTGCAACCGAACTTCATTCTGATGAAGCCTGTCCCGTTCATCTCGCAACGCCTTCACGATAAGGCGCATGAGCATAGAAACTTCGTCTTGAGGTCGCTTCCAATTCTCAGTGGAGAATGTGTAGAGTGTGAGATACTTCACTCCAAGCTGCGCGCATGCTTCAACTATATCCCGAACAGAATTGACGCCTTCATTATGGCCTGCAATTCTGGGCAGCCCATTGCGTTTTGCCCAGCGTCCGTTTCCATCCATTATAATTGCAATGTGATTCGGTACTAAACCTCCGGCAATGAGTTGTTCTTGGTTTTTCTTATCAGCTCCCGTTGCCTTGGCTAACGGCACAATTTCTCCATTTTTGTAATTATCAAATAAGTATGGCTGTAAATTTAACCTTTTTTGGAACGATAGTCAAAAAAAAGCATCTAAAAGAGTAGTGAGTCATTAGGTGGAGGGCACGAATTCAAGTTTCTTGACTGCCCTCGCAAAAATGGTTATATTGACTACGGAAACTTTAATTACTTATTATAGGTTTATTAAGTAAGAAGTCAGACGTCCTCAAGGATGGATTCGTTCCGTCTTTGAGGGGAAGGAACTATGGAAGGAAATTTTTCAAATAGAGTACAAGATGTGATCCGACTGAGCCGCGAAGAAGCACTCAGGCTTGGACATGATTATATCGGCACAGAACATCTTCTCTTAGGCATTATCCGAGAAGGCGAAGGCATTGCCGTCAAGATTCTTCGCAATCTCGGTGTCGATCTCTATAAACTAAAGAAATCAGTTGAGGATACTGTTCGGACTTCGGGTGGAACTCTCACAATCGGTAACATACCGCTGACCAAGCAGGCTGAAAAAGTTCTCAAGATTACGTATCTCGAGGCAAAGCTTCACAAATCCGATGTCATCGGTACCGAGCATTTATTGCTCTCACTTCTCCGTGATGACGACAACATCGCCGCACAGATTATGCACCAGTATAATGTACACTACGATGTAGTTCGAAACGAATTAGACAATATTGTTTCTGGCAAACCTTCATCGCCTCCCGGTCAGCCGCATGCTTCGACAGAAAAGAAACAGGATCGTTCCAAGACCCCTGTATTAGACAACTTTGGCCGCGATCTTACAAAACTAGCGATTGAAGACAAACTCGATCCCATCGTAGGGCGGGAAAAAGAAATCGAACGTGTTGCTCAAGTACTAAGCCGGCGCAAGAAGAATAATCCCGTACTCATCGGTGAACCCGGTGTTGGTAAATCCGCAATTGCAGAAGGATTAGCTCTTCGTATCGTTCAGAAGAAAGTATCACGTGTTCTGCACGATAAGCGCGTCGTTACACTGGATCTTGCCGCCCTGGTTGCTGGCACGAAATATCGCGGTCAGTTTGAAGAGCGGATGAAAGCGGTGATGAACGAACTGGAAAAAGCAAAAGACGTTATTCTTTTCATTGATGAGTTGCATACGATTGTTGGTGCCGGCGGTGCAAGCGGCTCCCTTGATGCATCGAACATGTTCAAACCGGCGCTGGCTCGGGGTGATCTGCAGTGCATCGGTGCAACCACGCTGGACGAGTATCGGCAATACATAGAGAAAGACGGCGCTCTTGACCGACGTTTCCAGAAGATTATGGTAGACCCTACCACTGTTGATGAAACGACGAAGATTCTCCAAAACATTAAGTATAAGTACGAAGAGCACCATGGTGTTCTTTACAGCGAAAAAGCAGTTGACGCGGCGGTTCGTCTCAGCGATCGATATATCACCGACCGCTACCTGCCCGATAAAGCCATTGATGTAATGGACGAAGCAGGCGCCCGTATCCATCTCGCTAATATTAAAGTGCCCAAAGAGATTCTTCAGCTTGAAGAAGAAATTGAAAAAATTCGGCAATCAAAAAATCAAGTTGTAAAAAATCAAAACTTTGAGGAAGCTGCACGTCTGCGTGATCTGGAAAAGAAACTTCTGAGCGACTTGGAGATTGCAAAACGAGAATGGGAATTGAAAGCTCGTGACACCGTCTATGACGTGAACGAAGAAGATTGTGCAGCGGTTGTTTCGATGATGACCAATATTCCAGTGCAGAAAGTTGCACAAAGCGAATCCAACAAACTGCTGAAGATGGAAGAATCACTTGGAGAAATGGTTGTTGGACAAGAAGAAGCCATTTCCAAGCTGACAAAGGCAATTCGGCGTGCTCGAGCCGGCCTGAAAGATCCGAAGCGTCCTATAGGCTCCTTCATCTTCCTCGGTCCTACTGGCGTTGGAAAGACAGAAATGGCAAAGGCTCTTGCCCGATATCTGTTCGATTCGGATGAAGCTCTGATTCGCATCGATATGAGCGAATACATGGAGAAATTTGCAGTCTCGCGTCTTGTTGGTGCGCCTCCGGGTTATGTCGGATACGAGGAAGGCGGCCAACTGACCGAGAAGGTTCGTCGAAAGCCATATTCTGTGGTTCTGTTAGATGAAATCGAAAAGGCTCACCCGGATGTATTCAACATCTTATTGCAGGTGTTGGATGATGGCCTCCTTACCGACAGTCTCGGTCGCCGTGTCGATTTTAAGAACACTATCTTGATCATGACATCAAACCTCGGTTCGCGGGATATCAAAGTTACAGGTGGCTTGGGTTTCGGCACGAACACGCAGGAAGATAAATATAAAGCAATGAAATCCAGCATCGAAGATGCACTGAAGAGGGTTTTCAATCCGGAATTCCTCAATAGAGTTGATGATACACTCATTTTCCATCAGCTTGAACGCTCACATATTTACAAAATTATCGATATTGCAGCGAAAGACCTCTTTGGCCGCATGACGTCGATGGGCATTTCCGTCGAGCTGACACAGGAAGCAAAGGATTTCCTCGCTGAAAAAGGATATGATCCAGCGTTTGGCGCCCGTCCGCTCCGCCGAGCAGTGATGAAGTATATTGAAGATCCACTTGCCGAAGAAATATTGAAAGGAACATATACACACGGTAGTGTGGTACGTGCAAAGTTTAATAAAATCAAAGAAGAGCTCTTCTTTGTTGACGCCGCGAAAGATATTGAAGGCGATCAACTGAAAGAACACGGCGAAGAAATCGTCGATACGAAATAGTTATACTTATTTCTCAGAATGAAATCCCTCGGCGTAAACCGGGGGATTTCTATTTTTACTATCTGTGCAATCTGTCATCTGCGAACAATCTGTGTAAACAGTGAAATCATACATCCTCTTTTACAAGCCGTATGGCGTTCTTTCTCAGTTCACTCGAGAAAAAAATCACAAGGCTCTCTGCGATTTCGGTCCATTTCCAAAAGATGTATATGCTGCTGGAAGATTAGATGCTGACAGCGAAGGCCTTCTTTTCCTCACAAACGATACTGCTGTCAATCATCGACTGACTGATCCGAAATTCGAACATGAAAGAACGTATATTGTTCAAATCGAAGGAATTCCAGATGATGACGACCTCGCACGGTTAAGCAGCGGAGTTGTTATTGAAGCAAAACGCACCAAACCAGCGATTGTGCGGTTGTTTGATCACGAACCGGACTTCCCTGTGCGTGCCGTGCCAATCCGATTCAGAAAAAACGTTCCGACGGCGTGGCTGGAAATGACGCTGCGCGAAGGGCGCAATCGGCAAGTAAGAAAAATGACAGCAGCAGTCGACCATCCCACCTTACGGCTTGTGCGTACATCGATAGCTTTCCTTACTCTCAAAGAATTACATCCTGGTGAGCACCGCGAGTTGACCTCCGAGGAAATTGAAAAATTATACAGTCTGCTTCTGATTTCTTAAGCAGACCATCCACAATTATCTTCAGCCGTATAAGTCTGACTTGAAAAGGAAATAAAAAACCCCGACGCACTACCAGACGCCGGGGTTAGGGAGGCTATCGAACTACCCACCGTTGGGGAGCGGCGAGTAATTCAAATATAAGAACGTTTCGTACGTGGAAAAGGTTCCCAAAATAACTCAAATATTATTGTATTGGGAGTGTAAAAGAATAGAAATTTTTATTAATATAGATTGAAGTTATCGCGATACTGAAGAAATAAGGGTGGATTTAAAATCCTGCATTCTACTAACAATCCAATCTCAATAATCCTTACGGATGTCTATGATTTTCTATGCCATTAAAAGGAGCAAGGAAGATGAAAACACTCATCAATGATATAGCAATCAGTTACATTGAACATGGATCATCACAGGGGTTACCAATTGTATTTATCCATGGGTTTCCATTCAGCCACAAGATGTGGGAACCGCAAATGTGTGAGCTGCCTAACAATTTCCATGCCATCGCCTATGATGTGCGCGGTCATGGTTTCAGCGATGTTGGCGACGGTCAATTCACCATAGAATTATTCGTCGATGACTTGATCGCCTTGCTCGACCACATCGGCATAGAAAAAGCAGTACTTTGCAGTCTTTCCATGGGTGGTTACATTGCACTTCGCACTATCGAGAGACATCCAAATAGGATTAAAGGTCTACTATTGTGCGATACCAAAAGCGAACCTGATACAAACGAGGAAAGAATAAAACGCGCGAGTTCGATAAAAACTGTGAAGTCGGCAGGTGTTTCGGCGTTCGCCGAGGACTTCGTAAAAGCCGTTTTTTGGACAAAGACATTCGAAAAAAATCCGGGAGCTATCGAGTTCATCAAAGAACTCATTCGTGTAAATTCAACCCTTGGTATTTGCGGAACGTTGCTTGCTCTTGCCTCCCGCACCGACACAACACAGAGTCTTTCTTCTATCAATGTCCCAACGTGTATCATCGTTGGAGAATATGACCTACGGACGCCACCTTCCTGTGCACAAGGAATGCACAAAGCAATTGCCGGATCGGAATTACACATCTTGTCAAATGCCGGTCATATGAGCAATCTGGAGAACACTAAAGACTTCAATGAAAACTTTGTTGCTTTTCTGAAGAAGCATTGGTGAATAAGATCTGAAATTCTATTATTGATTATGAAAGACTTGGGAATAAAAGATATACTTTATACTTATCTCTTTTACCTGTTCCTTTTTCCTCTTACCTTGTTTTATGGTGCTCAAACAGCTTCAATCAGAAATCATCTTATGCAGGAAATGCCCTCGTCTCGTAAAATGGCGTGAGAAGATTGCACGCGAAAAAGTGAAGCGCTTCGTTGACTGCGAGTATTGGGGAAAACCAAATCCGAGTTTCGGCGATCCAAAAGCCGCACTTCTGCTTATTGGACTTGCCCCTGCGGCGCATGGTGGTAACCGCACAGGACGAATGTTCACCGGTGACCGAAGCGGCGAATGGCTCTATCGCGCTTTGTATAAGACCGGTTTTGCTAATCAAGCAGCATCAACAGCACGTAACGATGGAATGAAGCTCACTAACTGCTATATTACAGCTACATGTAGATGTGCGCCACCGCAGAACAAACTCCTGCCTTCCGAGATTAAGAATTGTAGAACATATTTACAAGAAGAACTGCGATTATTGAAAAACGTACGTGTCATTGTCGGTCTCGGCAAAGTCGGATTTGATGCCGCTATAACCAGCTTTAAACAACTTCCACAGACGACTCTCGAGCGATTACCTATGTTTGGGCATGGAGTTGAGCACCGTTTAAATGAACGAATCACATTGCTTGGCTCATTTCATCCAAGCCAACAAAACACCTTCACCGGTAGACTTACCGAACCTATGTTTGATGCAGTATTTCATCGTGCACTTCAATTAATTGGTAGCAAATAAAATCGACTCCCGGTTTGACCATATCATATGCGAAGAAGCAAACGCGAATGCACAGTTTGACCTTCTCTATTCGTTCACCTATATTATGACAGATATACACACACTAGTATTGGAAAAGATGGTGCTCTTATGAATGAATCAAAACTTACCATCGGTTATTCCGACGAAACATCCGCAGATCCATTCCGCCGCCTCCGACGCACACGAATGACAGAAACACTCCGCTCTCTGGTACGCGAGACAGAGCTTTCGCTGAACGATTTCATTCTTCCCCTCTTCGTAGTTCCCGGAAAGAAATTTCGAAAAGAAGTTGGTTCAATGCCGGGAGTCTTTCAACTCTCGGTAGACGAGCTGATTCGAGAATGTGCAGACGTAAAAGCACTTGGCATTCCGGCAGTGATCCTGTTTGGCATTCCTGAGCACAAAGACGAAATGGGCAGCGATGCCTACAATGAGCTCGGAATTATCCAAACGGCTGTGCGAGCACTCAAGAAGGAAATCCCCGATCTGGTAGTCGTTACGGATGTCTGTTTATGTGAATACACTTCTCATGGTCACTGCGGCATTGTTCAGGGCAATGAGATTGTCAACGACGCATCTATTGAACTGCTGGCAAAAGAAGCACTGACACATGCACAGGCCGGTGCAGACATCATTGCACCATCAGACATGTTTGATGGCCGAGTGAAAGCAATCCGGGATGTTTTGGATGCAAACAAGTATCTCAACATCCCGATTATGTCATACTCGGCAAAATATGCGTCCGGTTTTTATGGACCATTTCGTGATGCTGCAGAGAGCACACCAAAGTTCGGCGACCGCCGATCACACCAGATGGATCCTGCTAACAGCGATGAAGCGCTTCACGAAGTGGAACAAGACATCATCGAGGGCGCTGATATCGTCATGATAAAGCCGGCATTACCCTATCTCGATGTGATCCGCCGCGTTAAGGATCGGTTTCAGATGCCGACAGCGGCATACAACGTCAGCGGTGAGTACTCCATGATCAAAGCGGCAGGCCGCAATGGCTGGATTGATGAACCGCGAGTTATGATGGAAGTGCTGACGAGTATCAAGCGCGCAGGTGCAGATATAATTCTCACCTACTTTGCAAAGGATGCAGCAAAATTGCTGACAGAAAAGAAATAATTAAGGAAGAAGTAAAACATGCGACAACGGATTTTGAGACGTCGATTCAAATCGACAAAATCCAACAAGCTCTTTGTCAAAGCACAAACCATCATTCCCGGCGGCGTGAATTCTCCGGTGCGAGCTTTCAAGGCGGTTGGACGTACACCCATCTTTATCAAACGTGCCAGCGCGGCGTTTGTGTGGGATGAGGACAGAAACAAATATATCGACTATGTAGGTTCATGGGGACCAATGATTCTCGGTCACACGAATCCTGCTATTACCAAAGCAATCCGGGAAGCATCAAAGCGCGGCACTAGCTTTGGCGCGCCAACAGGTCTTGAGGTCAAGATGGCAGAACTCATCACCAAACTCGTCCCATCTATTGGGATGATACGTATGGTGAACTCCGGCACAGAAGCAACGATGAGTGCTATTCGTTTAGCGCGCGCTTATACCGGCAAAGATATAATCATCAAGTTCGAAGGATGCTACCATGGTCATGGTGATTCTTTTCTCATCAAAGCCGGCTCAGGTGCAATGACATTGGGCGTTCCTGACAGCCCTGGCATTCCTTCTACGATTGCCATGAATACATTGACGGCAAGGTACAACGACCTCGCATCTGTACGGACAGCAATGGAACAAAACAAAGATCAGATTGCCGCCATCATTGTAGAACCAATTGCCGGCAATATGGGATGCGTGCCACCTATGGATGGATTTCTACAAGGACTGCGCTCTGTGTGCAATGAATTTAAGGCACTGCTCATTTTTGATGAAGTGATGACCGGTTTTCGCGTTGCATTAGGCGGAGCACAAGCGCTCTATGGTGTACGACCTGACCTGACAACACTTGGAAAAATCATTGGAGGCGGACTTCCCGTTGGTGCATACGGCGGAAAAAAAGAAATTATGCAGATGGTTGCCCCAGCAGGACCAATGTATCAAGCAGGCACACTCTCCGGTAATCCTCTTGCAATGGCGGCAGGATTGACGATGCTGCGGATTCTCCATGCCAACAAGATGATCTACAAACAACTGGAGCAACGATCAGCTCAGCTTGAGGAAGGGATACGAGATAATCTTAACAAGCTTGGTCTTGGGCATACATTCAACCGCGTTGGTTCGATGTATACACTCTTCTTCACCTCAAAGCCCGTTACTGATTATGACTCGGCAAAAACCTCCGACACAGCAAAATTCTCGAAGTATTTTAACGCGATGTTAGAGCAAGGAATTTATTTACCACCATCGCAATTTGAAGTGGCGTTTATCTCCACTGCACATACTGAACGGTTAGTCGAGAAGACGATTAAGGCAAGCTACAAAGCATTGCAGCGATAGAAGCAAAAACAGTAGAACAATCTGTTTATTGTACAAGAAGAAGCTCCGACTGAGGATTCCCCAATCGGAGCTTTTTCGTTTGTTAAGCCATCTAATTGATGGTAACCGGGATTGAGATAATTCGCTTATCTACGCCGGGTGCATTAATTATCAACACAAGAGCAGCTGAGAAGCTATTTGCAGGCTCAGAAGTAGAAATGTCTATCACATTGAAAGTGAAGTCAGTGATATTGACGCCCGGAAAACGGGCATACGCTGCAATGGGTATCACAGCGGGGTATTGTACCGAGAAACTACCGCTTACATCGAAAGCTAAACCCGTTATTCCTGGTGGCAGATTAAATGCAGCACTAATTGTTGTTCCATCACAAAGTGGATTCCCATTGGCATCCTTAACCGTTATGTTAAAATATGCTGAACTTGAAAAATGCGGTAGGGTTATTGATGCAGGAATACCTGTAACAACAATAGGTGCTTGATTCCAAATAACTAAAACACTATCAATGATCTGACCACCATTACGGTTCTGTGTTTGCACATATACCCAAGAACCACCTATGCGGCCACTTAATGCTATTGGATCGTAATATGGCAATGCATCAGGTTCTGGATTTACTGTAAGAAGACCAACAGTCGCTAGACCATCCATGTCGGTATATGCTTTAAAATCATCAAATCCAGTTTCAATTATGCCAGCTTGTGAGTGGAAATACACTGCAGTCCCTTTACTAACTGGATTGCTAAAGGTATCACCAATTGCTACTGTAAATTTAGGATATGGCGTGTATAAATAATCCATACTTGGGAAAACAAATCGGCTTGGCATCAATGTAAAGTGATTTTGATCCGGAAATCCAGCATGCACGGTAATCTTCACTGGTTGTGAAATTATAATTTTTCCATTATCAAGTACGATCTGAGCAACTACCTCTATGACACCTGCCTGAGTTCCGCTTACGATCGACGCACGTAATCTCCCTTGACTGTCCGTGCTATCTGTTGAAGGTATTACCTTGGGATAAGTTCCACCTCCAATCGTACTATTCGGAAAGAAATTGATATTATATGTTGCACCATATCGCGGGGAGCTTGCTACAGGTAAGCCGAGCGAATCGCGTACCTCATAAGTAATTGTTGCATTGTTAAGCGCACCGACGTCAGATACATATATATCGGTTGCAGTAATCCCATAGAAGGCTATCTGGGCAGCTTTCTTTACTTCCGGTGAAGGTATATTAATTTCTTGAGCTGTTCTCAATATACCATAGAAATGTCTGGTTGCGCTTCCACTTGGCCCATTCACAGAGATAGTAATATCAAAATTGCCGCTAACGCCGCCATTAGCAACAGCGTCTCCAACTCGAACTCGATAATGAATAGTATTGAGATCAGTCGTGCCAGGAGTTACATTCGAAGTGTTGTTTAATATAATACCTGATGCAGCAAAACCCGACACACTCACTTGAATAGAATTACCCTTTACCAGTGGATTGCCATTTTCATCTGCAACTACATAATCCAAATCAAAGAAACCGGCATCAGATATAATAATTGTATCGGAAGAAGGAATATTCAATGTCGTTATAATTGGCGCACCTGAAAATAGGAAAGGAGTTTTGCGTGTCACCGTCACACCACCATGTACCTTAAGAATAACAGATACATTTCCAAACCCCTTTATTGGATCTATGGGCACTTTACCACCATACAATCCGGTTGAAGCGCTGCCGCCCGCATCTAATAGTGCAGCAATTGGGCTAATGACTCCTCCAGAGGTGCTGAACTGAACAAACTCTGGTGCTGGAAAATTACCATTGATATCAGCAACGTTAACTTTAAGCGTGCCGACTAAATTTCCCATATTGTTAAACATGTTTTGCGGGAGACTTATAAATATTTGATTTGAGTCGGGTAATCCATGGGCAATTTCTATCGGCATGGATAATGCCGAAAAGAAATTTCCCAATCCATCAGTTGTCCTTGCAACGATTTGTGCTGTACCCGGTACATTCCCAGCACTAATAGTTACAGTTACAGCTCCACCCGCCCCTGTTGAATCCTGAGTAGTGGAAAGATATGCACCACTCGGAGCTTGCAAGAGAGAAAATGTGACCAGAGCTTTCCTTGCTGTGCTAATAGGAAAGCCATTACCATCTTTTACTATAAATGTAACGCGTGTACTTGTATCGGGTAACTGTGTTTCAGATAAGTATAATTTCCGAATAGATGAATCTGCTAACGCAATACTTGCAGGCACACCAAGGAATCCTATTCCAGATGACGTACCACGCATATATCCACTGAACCAATCTTGATCTATATTGCCATTCGGACTTGTTATTTTAATTCTAAATGTTATAATGCCAGAAAGACTATCTTTATTTTTATCAATGACCCATACACGGAAATGTGTTCGAAGAATGTCCTTGACATCGGGCATAGTGATTTTATTATCACCTTTTAGCTCCACGCTGCTCTTTAATTTTTCATTGAATGAATCGACCGTTACATCAATGGTAGATCCTTCGACCAAAGGATTCCCATTATCATCGGATACGGTAAAATCGAAAAAGTTAAGATCACCATCAGGAACCTCAAAATTTACGGCGTTCGAACCGAGAGCTACCGTGGTATGTCCCGAGAATAAAATTTGTATAGTCCTTACAATAGAACTATCCGCCTTGCGTATAGAGGTATCTCCTTTCACTTCAGCCGTAACTGTCACCCAACCTCCGGTTGGAGGGTTCCCGCCACCACTCATTAAAGCAGCAGTAGCAGCACCATCTTTTGTAAATGCATCTTTAATTATCCCGCCTCCATTTGTCACAAAACTGACGGGAGTTCCATCATCGACAGGATTTCCAAATTGATCGTGTACAGTCATCGTTATCGTTGTGCTTAAGCCATCATAGACACGGCCAGCAATATTGAATTTTGAGGCAGAAATAGAAACATGATTACCATCAGGTAATCCGGTGCCTTCAGTTAGTCCCGCTGTTGCAGTAATTTTACGAGTCGGATCAATCACCTGTGCAGTCACAAGAATAGCATTGGGTTTTGTGCCGCTAAAGATTGTTGTCGTAACTTGCCCAGTTAATGGATCTGTTTGAGCAGTATCCGGTTTAAGAGATTCTCCACTCGGATTTGATACACTAATCGAAAATTTTACTTTACAGCTATTTGTACCTGTGACAGGGCGATTTAAAGAATCCACAACTAAAAATGTTAATGTGCAAGATTGATTAATACCGCCTTTCAGCAAAATTGATTTTGTTGTTTGACTTAACAATCCAATGCTTGCCGCACGCCCAGAGTTTCCACCTACAATTTTACTCGAATCTACTACTTTCATATGAATATTGACACCTGTTTTATTATCGCCTGGTGTCAAACTTACTTTTTGTGTATCAGATGAATAGCCTGGCAAAATTGCATATACAGATGTATTATAATTGTCGCTCAATTCCATCTTAAGTGTATAGGAACCATCAGTTTTTGATGTATCAACTTGTGCTAGAGATCCTATATCGATAACGCGAGCCAATACAAGAGGATTATTCCCCGCATCAAGCACTGTTCCGCTTATGGAAGATGCCTTCGTTGCAGTCGGTTCTGTGGGATTTTCTTTACATCCTGCAATCATCAGTAATATAACAATAGACACCTTAAGTAAATTGTCACGAAAACTCATAACATACTCCTCAGGAAAGGATCCCTGTTTTATGGAAAATCAATTGTTGAGCTTATTTCTCTGTTCTGCGCTTGACATCTTTTTCCATCTCTTGCGTTGATTCCTTGATGATATTTTTTACTGTCTGTGGTTTTATCGCACGGTCTTCCAACGATGGAAGTATTTCTGCTTTGAGAAGAACAATAAGTTCCCGTTTCGTAATTTTCTTCGATTCATACCCAAAGATGTAGCGGAGTCCGAATACCCACCACGGCAAATCTTTCAATATAGGTACTCCCTGTTGAACGGTTACTTGTTCATTGGAATACATCCCTCCTACATAGCCTTCTTCACCATTGAGAAGTGAGAGAGAACCGGAAGCTGCAGTCTTATTGACGACGGTCGTGACCGTACTCGCTTCAAAAGTACTCTTTTCAACTTTGTACTGAATATCTATAAATTCCATTTCTCCAACTTTAAAAATTCTAGGCCGCACCGTAAGGATTGTTCCTGTTGGATAGAATACTTGCACCGTGTTTCCAGAAAAATCCTTTTGCAACACAGAAAAATCCTGTCCAACCTGGAATGTGGAACTTGAACCTGAACGAACCGTAATTTGAGGCCGCGCAATCACTTCGCCAAGCTGTTCGCCTTCAAATATCTCGAATGCTGCATTGATGTCCACTCCAAGGTTCTTACCTGTTGGATGTACAGTTGCGCTCATGAATTCACTTGAGAGTCTACTCGCAGCTGCTGCGCTTGAAGTTGCTGGAGTAGTTGCTCCGAAAATATTCACTCCGAGATTCAAATTACTTCCGCGGAAAATAGAAAAATCTATCCCACTCTCTGTCAACTTTGTTTTATTCAAATCAAAGAACACGCTCGAAATGGATATCTCTCGCACTTTTGAATAATACTCGCTGGAATCAACAACCGCGGCAGCCTGCGGAGGCATAATCATAGGAACAGAGCTTGATGATGGGGTTTGGGAAATATCTCTAGATGGTCCTTCCTTCTGTGCTTGTTCACCCTGTCTTTTCCCAATTTCCTCGAATGAGGCAATTTCCATATACTCGGGGTAGTCGATGTACCATAATTGATTACTCCTGAGAATAAGTTCTAATGCATCCTTCCAGTACATCGATTCAATATTAATCCCAATGGTTTTATCTTTCCCTTGCAAGGGCGATCGGTCAATAACCAACCTTCCATCGAGTCTTTTACTCAATTCTCCAAGCGCTTGTATCGCTTTCGTATATGGGACATCGGACTTAAATGAAACCACTTCGTCCTGATTGACAACTTTCCCCTTTGCTTTGCGTTCAATCGATTGTTCAGTCTGTGCTTCCACAAGTTGTGCAATCGCGGCTGCAATCAGAAAAAGAGACAATAAAGAGCGTACTCTCATAGTTACCTCGTTGGTTTATCAAACATTATTTTCTTTGTCAGTTTTCGTACAACTCCACCTTCATCAAGAGTAAACTCCACAGCACTTTCCGCCGGATTGACACGTGTCATATTTCCGCGCCACACCTTATCGCCAAGATGCAAAACGATAAGCGCATTATTTGCAAGCACAAATGCTTTTCCCGGCAGGACTGCTTTCACCTCCAATTTATCTACATCCACTTCACCAATAGGAGCCTCCGTAGAGAGGGTTTGAGTGATCATGTTCCGGAAAGGATCGTATGGAGATACAATCATCGTCAGAGATTTGGCTGCTAATGATGTGCCAAGTTCAGGAATGCTTCGAACAAAAAATGCGTGAATTTCCATATCAAATGCAATCCACTTTGTGACATCTTTTGTATCCGGATCAATTGCTTCTTTTTGTTCCAGCTTCATCGAAGAAATTTTATACAATCGTTGTCCGTTTTCGAGAAAGTACACAAACTTAAAAAGATTCTCGAACTGTGCCTCGCCAAGATCTAACTTATAGGCGTTGTACCCCCAGCTAGTTTTTTCGTTTGTCCCTAAAAATTTCATATCGAACTTCAAGAACCCGGCTTCATCGATGCCACGGCTCATATACTCATACGTTTGTGAAGATATATCAAACTGAGGTATCTCCTTACTTCGAGAATCGTATCGCCGCTTTACTTCCTGATATTGAGTTGTTAAACGTTGAACCTCATCCGTCAACC
>Ga0187886_1000338_pt1 | contig 59273 bp, 48 predicted proteins | sample June2016WEW_20_1_FD_133001 | JGI IMG/M metagenome (GOLD analysis project Ga0187886, IMG submission 133001) | Peatland microbial communities from SPRUCE experiment site at the Marcell Experimental Forest, Minnesota, USA - June2016WEW_20_150 | ecosystem: Environmental > Terrestrial > Soil >... | reverse complement strand
TGTTCAGAGCAAGATGAACTACAAACTCGGACTTCTTGTTCCCGACAAGTTCGCAGTCAATCCTGACTCACAGAACCCGTTGAACAAATATGTTGCTTGGGGCACCGAAAAAAGAATATCCAAGTCGGGTGTCGACAAGTTTCCAGAATTCTGTAGTCTTCTCAGCAAGATGAGTGGTTTGGTCATAGAGATGCTGAAGGACGACTATTTTGGTTCCAGTGAGAGAGTTGAAATTGCCCATGTGATGTCATGGATGCTTGGCTGTACTGAGTACGGGTTGATGAGCCCAACACACTGGGAACTTGGGTATTATGACCGCATAGAAGACAAGTATTGTCAATACCTGAGACAAAACTTTCCGCAGCCCCAGAAATCTGAAACATAGCTTCATGAACATACTATTTGATGGCTCAGCGAGCTCTTCGAGCTCAAAACTGCCTACCTCTTTCTAACCTCTTAGTTCTTTATGTGCAAAAACCTTATTCATTGTTCTAACCATTCTTCAGTGGTGATTGCATTGAGTATGGGAAGCGCCAAGAATAAACCGATGACTAAGAAAGAACGAGAAGAGAAAAGGAAAAAACACAAGGAAAAGCGATTAAAGAAATAGTTCCATTTATCTCACATTCATTCTTAACGTGCTCTATCGAGCACACTACGACTAATCTCTTTTCAATCTCTTTGTTCTTTGCAAACCTCTCTGATACGATATCATTGTTCAACCACTACTATCATTGATCGATCGATCCATCAGTTTCTACTACGGCAAAGCACGCGCAATTTTAATAGACGTGAGAGCATAGTCTAATCTTAAGGAGGGTGAATTGTGCCCAAAGGCAAGAAAGAGAAAGCTATGGATCATAAACGCCACATGAAATTGCAGAGAGAGAAGGAACTGAAAAGGAAAGAGAAACGGAGTGTTGAACTCCCTGCAGAATATGATAAAGGTAAGAAATAGCGCGCGAGATTAGCGCAATAGTCTATCTCTCTTTAGTCTCTTAGTTCTCTCAAGCCTCTTCATGAGGTAGCCACCTGACAACGCCACCCTTGATTATGTCTGATATTCTGCAGTGCTGTCTCAACATTGTAGCGCGCGCTTAGATTATGTTGCGCAAGGTCTTTTACTGCCAAGGTTGACAAATAGTATCTGCGAATAGTCTTGGGTTGGGATGAGAGCTGGATTACATAGGGACTTTTCGGGAAGTAAGGAAGAATCGCGGTTGGGGTATTGAGATGCTGGATAACATGGCAGTGAAGAATCGGGTCTACGGGTTGATTGAGCTTGACGTGACTAAGGCCCGTGAGTATATGCATAATTACAAGGAGAGGACGGGTGAATCATTGTCTTTCACGGCGCGCGCATTATCTGCGCGTAAACAGAAGACAAACTAGAGGTTTAAAAATGAGTGAAGAGAAAAAAACTTCGAAAGAACCAAGAAAACGATTTCTTGAAGAATCAAGACAAGGAAGACTTTGTCCAAAATGTAAAGACTATAATATGGATGAAGAAGGCTATTGTTGGTATTGTAGAGAGAAAACAGGAACAAGTATAACTTAGTTCTTCAAATATCGCAGAAATCCAGATTGCCCCTCAAAGAAAAGGCTCTAGTCAAGCTGAAAGAGCTAAAGAACAGAGAAACACAGGATAGCAATAGATTTATTGCAGGTTGTTTTTTTGGTAGCGCGCGCTGCTCATCTCTCCATCGACAAGTATTATGAATTAACGGCAAGAAGTAGCTGGATCGATCAGCATGGGAGATAACAAGAGCCTTCCTAAACTTGCAAGACTTAGCACAACCGAGCTTGAAATCTCTGCACTCTGAAAAACAGAACCTCCAAAACTCTTCATACCTTCTGAAAACAAGAACGACTTTACACTCATTCAAGGATGATCGTCTCCTAGAAACAGAAAAAGAGGGGAAATGAGCGAAACCTCTCAGCAGAATTTAGTATAATCAAACTCGAGAGTGGTAGCCCGGGAGAGATTCGAACTCTCGTCTTCGTTTTGAACGCTTTGCACGCGCGCTTTTACGGCTGAATGTTGGTCTTGTGTTGAGTGTTTGTGTGGTTTTGGAGGGGTTGCCATTGAGTATTGATTTTGTGTTCATAAGTGTTTAATCAGGAGAAGGACATTCAAAACAACGTCACAGGTGCACGTGCGTGTAGTGGACTAGTGTAAAGTGTGATTTGCATGGTTGAATCTGTTGTTCAGTCACATGCCGAGATAGTTGTCGATTCCACAGAGAAGTCGAAGATTCGTGTCTTGCATGTTGACGACGAGCCTGCTTTGCTGAAGGTTGCGAAGCAATGTTTGGAGTTGCAGGGCCTATTCCAAGTGGACGCCGCGAGTTCAGTTGAAGAAGCGTTAGCGAAGCTTCAGAAAGAGCATTATGACGCGGTCGTTTCGGACTATCAGATGCCTGGGAAAGATGGGCTTGAATTTCTGGAAATGCTGAGAAAGAACGGAAACACTATCCCATTTATCATGTTCACTGGAAAAGGAAGAGAGGAAGTTGCTGTTAAGGCGTGGAGTCTGGGCGCTGACCACTATGTTAACAAGACTGGCGATCCTGAAGCAGTGTATTGTGAACTGGCACATTGTCTGCGGTCTACTGTGGAGAAACACTCCGCAGAAGCTCAGATGAAGGAGACAGTCCAGAAGCTCCGAACAATTTATCAGAACGCGGTTGAAGGAATCTCGTATGTGGATGCTGAAGAGAACATTGTTTATGCCAACAAAGCATTCGCTGACATCGTTGGTTACGAACAAGACCAGCTTGCAGGCATGAACCTGCACAAAATAGTCGACGATGAGAACTGGGCAAAAATAGAAAATGAGACACAACGACGCCGCCAAGGAGAGGCCAGCCGCTATGAAGCCGTATTCCGCAGGAGCGACGGCACTGTTCGGAATGCTCTGATTTCCGGTGCCCCTTTTTTTGATCACGATGGACGATTTGCAGGCACAGTCGGCATAGTTCTGGACATCACTGAAACCAAGAAAAACGAAAGCGAGTCATCTGACAGGCAGAGGAGGTTGCAGAGCTTGTTCGATGCATCTCCTAACGCCATTCTCGTTATTGATCTGAATGGGAAAATTGTGGAGTGCAATGGGCGGGCTCAGGAGATTTTTGGGTATTCGTCAAGAAGCGAGTCTGTCGGAAGAAGTGCTCTTGAGCCCATCGCTGAGGAAGACAGGCAAAGGGCAATGGAGAACATGGAAAAAGTCCTGAAGCAAGGTCTAATGAGAAGCATAGAATACACAATTATCGCCAATGATGGCAGCAGACGGGCGCTGTCAGTTAGTGCGAGCGTTCTAAGAGACATTTCTGGCAATCCAATAGGCTTTGTGAGTGCAATAGAAGACATTACTGAACGCAAGAAAAGCGAGGAATTGTTAAGAGAGTCTGAGGAAAGGTTTAGGGGCTTGTTCGAAAGCATACAAGACCCTGTGGGCATCTTCGTTGGAAGAGAAGGTCGCCTCATAGACTACAACGCAGCATTCAAGAAATCATCAGGATACACTGATGAAGAACTGAAAGGCAAAGCGTTCTTGGATTTTGTCCACCCTGACGATCGCGCCATGGTTCTAGAAAAATATCAGACAAAATACTCAGAAGAGGAACTTCCCCTCGTATACGAAATAAGGGGAATGAACAAGAAAGGAGAATCCATTCCGCTTGAGCTCAGTGTTAGCACGTATAAACAGAAAGGCAAGGTCATCGGTATAGAAGTCATACATAGAGACATCACCGAACGCAAGAAAGCAGAACAAACGTTGAAGGAATCTGAGGAAAAATATAGAAATCTGATTGAGCTGGCTCCCGACGGCATAGTAGCTGTGAATGCAGAAGGCATAGTCACATCGGCCAACCGTAGTTTCCTGAGGCTAGTGGGCTATGACTCTGACGAAGGAATCGTTGGCAAGCCATTCACGGAGTTGAAGACTATTCCAGTGGAGGACATTCCAAAATTTCAAGAGATGCTCAGCTCACTGATGAATGGAGAACCACTTTCACCAGTTGAATTCCTTTATGTTCGGAAAGATGGAACGAGTCGATGGGCAGAAGTGCATCCTGGATTATTGATTGAAGATGGCAAGCCTGTAGGCGTTCAAGTAGTCATGAGAGATGTCTCTGAACGAAAGAACGCAGAAAAGCTGATTCAAGAGAATCAAGAGAAGTTTGAACAGCTATTCATGAGTAATCCCGAGGCGGCAGTGTACGTAGACCCAAACGAAAGAGTCTTGAACGTTAATCCGCGTTTCACCGAGCTTTTTGGATACTCTTTTGACGAAGTCAAGGAAAAATTCCTCGACGACTTTGTGGTGCCAGAGGATAGGAGAAAAGAGGCGTTGATGTTAGCCCAGAGAGGCAAGGAAGGATACGTCTACTATGAGACTGTTAGGAAGAACAAAAAGGGCTCTCCAATTCCTGTGGCCTTGTCCTCTGCCCCAATCGTGCTCCAAGGCCAGCATTTAGGTGACATAGTTTTGTACAAGGACATCACAGAGCTGAAAAGGGCGCAGGAAGAATCGGAAGAGTCGAGAAAGCATTTCCAAATGTTGTTTGACCTTATGGCTGACCCGGTGGCTGTCGTGGATGGAAGAGGAAAAATCTTGGAAGTCACTCAAAAAGTGGAAGAAATAACTGGGTTCAAGAAAGAAGAGCTTGTCGGAAAGAACTTGCTGAAAGTAGAAATGTTTGGGGCGAGGACCAAAGCAGTAATGATAAAGAACTTGGCCGAAAGGATGATGGGAGTGCACGTGGAACCGTACGAAGTCGAAATGCTGAAGAAGGACGGGGGAAAACTGGTGTACGAAATAAACGCGGCGAAAATCGATTATAAAGGTAAACCGGCGGATCTGGTGGTATTCCGCGACATTTTGGAAAGGAAGAATCTGGAGGAAAAACTGCGGGTTGTTGGTAGCCTCACGAGGCATGATGTGCGAAACAAGCTTTGCGCGGTAACTGGAAACGCTTATCTGCTAAGGCGAAAGCTGGCTGGAAACCCTGAAGCGTTGGAGCAGTTGGCCGACATGGAAAACGCGGTCAGAAACGTGGAAGCCATTTTCGAGTTTGCCAGAACATACGAGAAGCTGGGCGTCGAACAACTGGTCAACATGAACGTTGGCAAGGCTGTTGACGAGGCAGCGTCGCTCTTCCCAGACTTGAAGGGCATCAGAATAACGAACGAGTGCGGAGGATTGACCGTGTTGGCTGATTCGCTCCTGAGACAGCTTTTCTACAATTTGATTGATGACTCGCTCAAGTATGGCGAGAAGTTAACTCAAATCAGAGTTCGCTATGAGGAATTCGAGGACAAGCTGAAGCTGATCTATGAGGATGATGGCGTTGGCATATCTCGAGACGCAAAATCCAAGCTTTTCACTGAAGGTTTCACTACTGGCAAAGGCTCAGGCTACGGGCTTTACCTGATTAGAAGGATGATGGAGGTTTATGGCTGGACGATCAGCGAAACAGGCACGCATGGCAAAGGAGCACAATTCACAATAAACATACCCAAGGCTAAACCGGACGGAAGATAAGACTACAAGCTTGGCTGAATCTAAGCCTTGGCAGAGGCTACGCAGAAAGAAATGTTATAGCACGGAATCCTTCGCACGAATGGATAGAAATGGTTCTGATCGAAAGACTTCAAAGTGTGGTTAATGACTGAAACACCCCCAATCGCCATAGCGCGCGCTAGCGTGTTCCTAAATTCCTATTTTTAAGTGTGATAGAGTTGATTTGCGCCTTCTGAACGATGCTCGTCGTATCCCGACGTCCATCACTGTCCATAGGCGGAGTAAAGCCGGAAGCACAAGATACTCTGCAAACGAATTTGGGAACAGGCATGCGCGCTAGAATCTTAAGCAAAGCCTCGAGACTAGACAGATGCTCTTGCACACTCTGGAAAACAAAAAACGTTTCAAGTCCTTTCCCTTAGACGAACAAACAATGTACGTAACGAATATCCTGACACTTGCCGACCTCTACGGACTCAAGCTTGCAGTTCAGTGTATCCTTGAACCGAAAAAGAGTTACGAAAACAGCCTACAATACCTATTTACCAGCAGATTATACGACCTTTTCAAAACATGGCTTCTTCAGAGCTGCAAAGACTCAAAGGAAAACGCTCAGGCATCCCTCAACATGATAGAACGCAACATAGAACACTTCAAACAAGTACTATTCGACAAGATACCAGAAACCTCGCAACCCAACAAAAATCAGCGCACAGTTTTGTAACCAACCATAAATTTAAATAAAAAAACGCGATAATTGTATTTGAGGCCAAAATAGTGCCCAAAGCCGCAAAAGGAAAGAAGAAAAAGCCCGTAAAGAAGTGAGAACGGAAAATCACTTACAAACGCACAAATCCCCATCATTTTCTTTGTTTATGAATAAACGCGAATTCAATAAAATCCGCGTACAGTTTTGTAACTAACTATCAAGTGAAGACGACCATCGGTCGCATGAACCGCGCGCGCCCGGCCGGCCCGCGTTGAGAGCCCCTTGGCACGTTCACAAATCCGCGTGCGCTTTTATTAGGGGTGGAAGGACAATTGCTCGTGTCTAGGGTTTATGGTTTTTTGGGATCCTGGAACTCTGCGCGGTTCAAGCTTCAACCCTGTTCATCAGTCTTGAGTTTTTTTCGCATTTGACGTATCTTCTCCAGCATTTTCATCGCCTGTTCCGGGCCCATTTCATGATTCGCAACTTGCTTTTCGATCATTCCGATTCTTTCCGAGAATGCGGTTGCTGCAGGCTCTGCGGGCACCTCTGGCTTTGTCGCTGGCTCTTCTTTCGCATCTATTCTTCTCTTCCCTTCTTTCTCGTCGGCCTGTTTGCTGGGCTTCATCATTAGGGCTTCCTGTATATCATTGCGCAGCTGCGGGTCCGCAACGTCCTTCAACGCGTGCAAAAGCATCGTTTCCACAGGGGCCTCACCCTCATCTGAGACGTAGACCCACTGCTTTCCATTTTTGTACCAGTTGAGGAGTACGCGAGCATAAGCTTCCAAACCTTGAAGCCTCGCCTTCGCCATACCCTGCATCATGTTCAAAACCGATAAAGCCGAACCGGTCCGCAGCACAAGTTTAAGAAACTCCTCTAACGGCTCGGACGGCCGCAGCTTCTCGCGGCTGCAAAGAATCCTGTAGGCACCCCACACTTGAGCATCGACCCACATACCTGTCTGCTTCTTCAAGACTTGTTACCACACAACATTACAACTGACGTTACTAAAAAACACGAGGGGGGTCAAACGCGAAACACCGAGCCTACACAAACTCAACTCACACAAGCACAGAAGCACGTTACTGTTTCTGTTCCTTTCTCTTCAGCATGTTCTCCAAGATCGGCCGCATCTTCGCGTTCTCCGCCATTATCTTTTCCCTGCCCAGCACGTTCATCTGCGCGGCTATTTCCTTGACCACCTCAGCGAACTTGATACCTTCAGCTGCCGACACGTATTCTACACGCAATCGCTCAGGGCTCATGCCGAGCTTCTGCAGCATCGGCGCCAAAGCGTCCATTCTGGCCTTCATCTTATAGTTTCCACTGATGTAGTGGCAGTCGTAGGGAAGGTGGCAGGCGCCCACCATAACCGTGCCTGCTCCAAGCCTGAAAGCTTCAAGGACAAAGTCGCGGTCAACTCTGCCCGAACACATCACCCTGATCGGCCTAATAACCGGCGGATACTCAAACCTGCTTGTGCCAGCCAAGTCGGCGCCAGCGTAGCTGCACCAGTTACACAGAAACGCCAATATCTTATCTTCTGCGTCTGTCTCCAACGCAGCTCTTATCTGGGACACTATTTGTACGTCTGTGAAATGCTTCTGCGTTATCGCGTCTGTTGGACATTCGGCAACACACGTGCCGCAGCCGTGGCACATTGCACTCATCGCCTCTGCAACCTGGCCTTCAACTGCTCTTATCGCGCCGTACGGACAGGCCTTGGCGCAGAGGCCACACTTGACTTTGGTGTTCCGGCACTTTGCTGGGTCAACCACGGCTACTATGGGCTGAATCTTGTACGTCGGCTTAGAAAGAACAGTTGCTGCCCTAGCAGCTGTTCCCATGCCCTGAGAAACGCTGTAAGGAACATCCTTCGGCCCCTGGCAACCTCCTGCAACGAAAACACCGTCTGACGGCGTGTCTATGGGCTTCAGCTTCGGATGGCTCTCCATAAAGAACCCATCGCTTCCCCGGCTGATGTTGAAGACCCTTGCAACTTCTTCCGACCCCTGGCTCGGCACCGCGGCCGTTGCCAACACGACCAGGTCGGTTTCAACTGCAACAGGTTCACCGTTTTCCTTCTCAGCACGCACCACGAGCTTCTTTGTCTCCGCGTTCTCACTCACGTTTCTGTTCGTAAGGCCGACACGGATGAAGTTTATGCCCAGCTGTTGACCCTTTCTGTAAAGCTCTTCATACCCTTTCCCGTTTGCCCGCATGTCAGTGTATAGCACGTTGATTTCCAGTTTGTCACCGTACTTCTCCTTGAGGAAAACGGCGCTCTTGAGCGTGAGCATGCAGCAGAAGCCTGAGCAGTACTCGAACTTGTTTATGTCCCTCGAGCCGACGCACTGTATGTACGTCAGGCTTTCAGGCATTTTACCGTCCGAAGGTTTGCGAAGGTCTCCGAGAAGCTGAGTGTCGGTGTCTATGATTCTTTCAAGCTGCAGGGCCGTGATGACATCTTTGTGTTTTCCAAAGCTGTAGTTTGGGAGGTCGTATGGCTCGTAGATGTCGTAGCCCGTTGCTACGACCATGCAGCCGACTTCAAGCTTTTCCTCTGAAGGTTTCTGCTCAAAATCCACAGCATCCACAGGACAGATTTCTTGGCATTTCCTGCAGCTTCCGTCCTTGAAGTAAAGGCAGGTCTCATTGTCAATCGTGTAAGTGTTAGGCGTCGCGTTCGCGAACGGCAAATAAATGGCTTTGCGTTTCCTCATGCCCGCGTCGAACTTGTTCAATGATTCAACAGGACAGACCTCAGAGCACTTGCCGCAGCTTATGCACTTGTTTTCGTCGACGAAGCGCGGTTTTCTTACGACGCTGGCTTTGTAGCTTCCTATGACACCTTCAACATGCTTCACATCGGTGTAAGCAAGAAGTCTAATCTTTGGATTTACGGCCGCAGCGCCTATTCTTGTGGCAACGCATGAGAACCTGGGACAGTGAATCTGCTGTGGACAGTTTGAACATTCAAAGACGGGGAAGGTTTTGCCGAGCTGAGCCATGTGGCCGCCCATTATTTCGGCCCGGTCAACCAGGTACACTTGGTAACCCATCTCTGCAAGGTCAACGGCGGCGCTTGCGCCTGCAACGCCTGCACCTACGACTAGCGCTCTGTTAGTAACGGGGACCTCGATCACGTCTAGCGGTTCAAGAAGTCTCACTTTCGCAACGGCCATCTTAACGAGTTCTTTTGCCTTTTCAGTTGCCTCCTTAGGCGTTCCTTGATGGCACCAGGACGAAAACTCGCGGATGTTTGCCATCTCGTACAGGAAGGGGTTCAGCCCAGCCTCCGATACAGTTCTCCGAAAGGTTGGCTCATGCATTCTGGGTGAACAAGCTGCAACCACAACGCGGTTCAGCTTATGGTCTCTTACGCCCTTTCGTATCTCCTCCTGACCTGGGTCGGCACACGTGTAACGGTTTGTCTTAACATAGACCACGTTGGGCAGTTTGCGGGCGTACTCGGCCACATCCTCAACGTCCACGGTGCCAGCAATGTTGAGACCGCAGTAGCACACGAAAACGCCGATGCGCGGTTCCTCAACTTTCGCCGGGGATTTCAGGGCCGACTGCTCACTCACGCTTTTTCACCCTTTTTTCCATGACTGCCTGAATCTGGGTCACGATCTGGTTGTCCGAATAGTTCGGCATCGTTATCGCGTCCATCGGACAAGCAGAACTGCAGATGCCGCAGCCTCGGCACAAGCCTTCAACAACCTTTGCGACGGGTTTTTCGTCAACTTTCTCGACGTTGATGGCGCGGTAACTGCAGGCTGATTCGCATATTCTGCAGCCGCTGCAAAGTTCCTCGTTGACTTTTGCAACGAGCGGCTCAACGGTCCATGAATCTTTGCTGAGAACAGATGCAGCTTGAGCTGCCGCGGCACTTCCTTGGGCTACGCTGTAGGGAATATCCTTCAGGCCTTGGCATGCGCCTGCCAAGAATATTCCAGGCACTTCAGTGTCTGTTGGCCTGATCTTGGGTTGACATTCCTTGAAGAACCCGTCTTTTCCAAGGGGGATGTTCAGAATTCTTGCCACCTCAGGCCCCGTTTCGGCTGGAACGGCCGCGTTTGCCAAGACTACCATGTCCGCCTCTGCTGAGACAGGCTTGCAGTCCTCTGTTTCCCCGTAAACTGTCAAGCTCTTGGTCTGCGCGTCCTCGGTTATTCGCCGGTTTTCAAGCTTGACTCTCAGGAATCTGACTCCGGATTTTTGGGCTCTGTTGAAGAATTCCTCGTAGCCTTTGAAGTTGCTTCTCATGTCGTTGTAAAAAACGTGGACTTCGATGGCGTCCCTGTACTTCTCTTTAAGCATGACCGCATGTTTAAGGGTGTACATGCAGCAGAAGCTCGAGCAGTATTCGTACCTGTTGACGTCTCGCGATCCGACGCACTGGATGAACGCTACAGAATGTGGTTTTTGCCCATCTGAGGCCCGGACTACTTTGCCGCCGGTCGGTCCTGCCGCGAGTATAAGCCTTTCAAACTCCAGCGCTGTGAAAACATTAGAGAACTTGCCGTAGCCGGTCCACTCTAGGTCCTTAGGGTTGTACATTCCGTAGCCAATGGTGACGACTATGGCTCCAACGTTGAGGTCAATCTCTTCGGGCTTCTGGTCAAAGTTTATCGCTTGACGGGCCCCACAGGCGTCAACACACTTGTAGCATTCGATGCAGTAGTCGCGGTTGATCGTGTGCGTAAGTGGGACAGCTTGACCGAACGGAATCGATATTGCCTTTCTCACGCCAAGATACATGTCTGCATAGTTTGGATATTCTATCGGACACGCGTCTCTGCACTCGCCGCAGCCGGTGCAGTTTGCAGCTATGACGTAACGGGGGTTCTTACGGACTTTAACCTTGAAGTTGCCAGCATACCCGTCGACTTTCAAGACATCGGCGTAAGAGATTATTTCAATGTTAGGATGTCTGCCGACGTCAACCATTTTGGGCCCTTCGATGCATATACTGCAGTCAAGAGTTGGAAACGTCTTGTCCAGCAGCGCCATGTAGCCTCCTATGGTTTCGGTTTTTTCAACTATGTAAACTTTGAAACCCATGTCGGCCAAGTCTAGGGCAGCGTTGATTCCGGCGATTCCGCCGCCGATGACCATAACCCTTTTCGTCATGGGCAGTTCTATCGGTTTTAACGGTTCCAAGAGTCTTGCTTTGGCAACGGCCATTCTAACTGTGTCTTTTGCTTTTTCCGTTGCCTCTCCAGGTGTGGTCTGGTGGCAGTAGGATGCGAATTCTCGGATGTTTGCCATCTCAAAAAGCCATGGATTAAGCTCTGCTTGAGACACACAGCTTTGAAAGGTCGGTTCATAAAGCCTTGGTGAGCAGCCGGCCACGACTACGCGGTTGAGCTTCTTGTCCTTTATGGCTGCGATTATCGCGTCCTGACCCTGGTGGTTGCAGGGATAGTTCATGTTCTCAGCGTGAGCCACGTTCCGCAAAGTCCTGGCATATCTTGTTAGAGCATCAACATCTATCACTGAAGCTATGTTTGAACCGCATTGGCAGACGAAGACTCCTATCCGAGGCTCTTCGGCTTTTGCCTTCGGCTTCGTCTGTCTCGGTCTTCTTTCTTTCTCAGGCGTTTCAGCTTTCTTAAGGGCAGTTCTTCTAGGCACATTTCTCCCCCTTCAATCCTACCCTCTTCTTCACAGATTCTCGCGCTTTCAGAGAACCCCTGGTCTTCAATTCCTTGCTCATCTCTGTGGATGAGGTGAGGCGTTCCAGAGCCTTGTTCCAAGCGCCTGAGCGGACGGGCGTATGGTTAATGCGGGTCCTTTTGAGCTCAAGAGCATCGTCCACTGGGCAAGCGAGTTTACAGGCTCCACAGTAGACGCAGAACATCTCGTTTACGTGCACCTTCTTGTCGCTGTCTGAAACGTAGAGTGCTCCGGTGATTGGACAAACATCCATGCAGGCTGTGCATCCGTCTGGGCACTTCTCGGCGTTGATCGAGAGCTTTCCAGAAAGAAACTTGCGCACATGAATTGCCCCGTCAGGAAGCTTCACTTCGCATACTCCGCAGCATGGGCAATGGTCCTTTTCAATTTCAACGTTGACGCTGAGCCGTCGCCTCTCAGGCTCGCTTAAAGAAGAGAGATCTTCAACCTTTTTTCCATCTGCAGTCAAGAAGGAGACTTTTATAAGTTTCAGCGGGCAGACATCTTCACTCTTCTCGCGGTCCAACGGAAACTTGTGTGCATCAACCTTGATATCGCGTACGAGCTGAGGAAAACTTTGCTTATCAAGAACGGAGAGTAAATGCTTTCCGTCTACAGTAACGTTGATCGCACCGTACGGACAGGATACGTCACATATCCCGCAGAAGTTACACTTGGCCAAGTCGATATCTACCCTAGCTTTCTGCGCCTTTTCCCCCTGAATCTTCGGATGTCTTTCAAGTCTAACAGCCTCTTTTGGACAAGCTAAGGTGCAAATCTGGCAACCCACACACTTGCTCTTATCAAGGGTAAGCTTGTAATTCTTCACGTGCAAAACCCATTCTAACGTTAGTGATTCTGCCGTTTCTTCCTTCAGCGCTTTCAACGGCATCAAAAGTCACATCCTTCAACGTCTCTCCAACATGAAACGAAGCACAATGCTGCAGGTCTGGAGTTGACGTGTGACATGGATGAGTAGTCCTTCTTCTTGGAAAGCTTTCAGAGTCCGAATTGTTAATATAAACGTTGCTCGCTGTCCATGACAAAACGCACATGTGGCTTGTGAGAAAACTTTTCCCATAAGTTGCGACAGTGATATTAAGGGATGTCTCCCTAAAGCGGGTAAAGACCGTTGGGGTGCCAGTTTTTGATAACCGCCTTGGCTGGAGGGGTTGGGGCTGCAAGATTCCTTTCTGGACTGGTCAGAGTTATCCCGGAGAAGGAACTGTCCGTGATTGTGAACACGGGTGATGACATCGAGCTCTACGGACTGCACGTTTCACCGGACCTCGACATAGTCTCGTACACTCTGGCAGGCATGGTCGATGAGGAGAAGGGTTGGGGGATAAGAGGAGACACGTTTTGTTGCCTCGAAATGTTGAGAAGTTACGGGTTTGAAACTTGGTTCAACCTGGGCGATAAGGACCTCGCAACGCATCTGTACAGAACCAGTCTGCTGAAGAGGGGGTACAAGCTGTCTGTGGTGACGGCTGAAATATCGCGGGCCTTGGGACTGAAGGTCAGGATTCTTCCGATGACTGACGACAGGTGTGAAACATGGGTGACAACCGAGTTAGGCTCCATGCATTTTCAAGAGTATATAGTGAGACGAGGTGGGAGAGACGCTGTGTTAGGCGTGAAACTTGTGGGAGCAGAGGCTGCCGAGGCTGCGCCAGGAGTCATCGACTCCATTCTTGGAAGCGAATTGGTCATCGTGTGCCCGAGTAATCCGATTGTCAGTATAGGCACGATCCTGTCTGTAAGAGGCGTGAGAGAGGCTTTAAGACGGAGTGAGGCTCGGAAGATCGGGATAAGTCCGATAGTTGCGGGTGCCCCAATAAGAGGCCCTGCGGACAGGTTGATGAAAGGATTAGGCTTGGAGGTCTCAGCCTATTCCGTTGCTTGTCTTTACAAGGACTTTCTTGACGTCTTTGTGCTGGACGTTGCCGATGAAATGGCGAAGATGAAGATCGAAAAACTCGGGATTAAAGTAGTCACGGCGAACACAATAATGAAGACGGTGAGGGACAGGGTTGAATTAGCAAGGATTGTTGTGAAAGAAGGGGGAAGATGACGGCTCTTCTTTTTGTTGAACCTAGCCATGAACGTCTTCAGTACGGATTGGTCATAGGCAGTATAATGCATAAGTTCAAGTTGCTTTCAAGTATACGACGTGTTTATCGGCGGAGGTCTTTCGGTTGAAAGCGGTTCAAGTGATCGCGGTAGAAGGGCTGCCCATCATAAAAACAGGGGACAGTGTTGCTAAGCTCGTTTGTGATGCGGCTCGGAAGCAGGGTACTCCCGTTCAGGACAGGGACGTACTGGTGGTTACGCATGTTTTTGTTTCGCGAGCCGAGGGCAACGTTGTTAATCTTGATGAGGTTGTTCCGTCAGCTTTTGCGAGGAGCATAGCGGAGCAGTTTGGAAAGGACCCTGCTTTGGTGGAGGTTGTTCTTCGTGAGTCGAAGAGCATCAGCCGGATGGGTGAGGGTATCCTAGTTACGGAAACGAAGCAGGGGTTTGTCTGCGCGAATTCTGGTGTTGACAGGTCTAACGTTCCTGGAGAGAGAAACGTGGCTTTGTTGCCAGTGGACCCTGACAGGTCAGCTGAGACGATTAGGCGAGAAACGAGAAGGTTGACTGGCTGTGAAGTGGCCGTTATTGTCTCTGACACTCATGGTCGTCCGCTTAGGCTTGGCGAGATAAACGTGGCCGTAGGCGTCGCGGGAATTAAGCCGATTAGAGACAGGAGGGGGGAGAAGGATTTGTTTGGGTATGTGCTGAGAGTGAAGCAGACGGCGATTGTGGACGAGCTTGCTTCGGCTGCTGAGCTGGTGATTGGGCAAGCAAGCGAAGGCGTTCCTGTTGCCATAATCAGAGGGTACAACTACCCCGCGTCTGATTCTGCGAAGGCCACGGAGCTTGTCAGGCCGAAGGAGAAAGACTTGTACAGGTGAGAACTCGGTTTCAAAGAGCTCTTCCTGTGTGCTGTGAAACAGGGGACGCTTGTTATCCCCGAGTTGGATGCGCTACATCCCTGTATTCGCGTTTTCACCTCGTCTATTTCACCCTCCCCCTCCCCCCTAGGGTGCTAGTACTGCACGTAGGCGTTGGGCAAGGCCCTACCGACTTTCCGCAGGCCTGGGGCCGAGTGTGTGCATAGGGCTCAACGTAGAGTCTGGAGCGGGGTCGTGTTTCACGTTTAACGAAGCCTCACTCGTATGGTGGATCTGTTCTGAAGTTATCGAACATCTTGGGAATAATTGATATATAGAATCAGTGTAGTATTGTTCTAGAAAATTTGCACAGATGTTTCATACTGAATTGTTTAAATATTGGATTATGAAGAATGGTGGGGTGGAGGATTAGAGCAGACCTGTGCTGGCGAGTGTTTAGGGCGGTCCTATTATTCCTGTCTGTGGGGAGCCCTCTTCTTCTTGGTCAGACCCATCGCCTATGTTAGAGGCAGCATCCTAGGCATAACGTCTGTCACGCTGTATTCAACGATCGACAGAATAATCAAAGACTTGAACTACGAAGGAAAGGGCCTCTACGTACCGCCATACCCAAAAGATGTTTATCTGCCTGAACACTTAAAAGGCCTCAAAGAATCGATCGTGTTCATATCCGCCGACGTCAACTCAGGTCCGCCATCGGTTGAAGAGATTGCGAGCAGCAAGTTTATGACGAAAAAACCCAGAGGAATATGCATAACTGCGCCCGGATCAGGCCTTGTGGACCAGTTTGAAAGGATGTTGAGAACAGACCTGACGAAGATTAGCCTCGAAGACTTGTGCGCCAGCCTACCACAGATCATTCTGGAAAACTTTCAGCTCGCAAAGGAAATCGAGATGAAAACAGAGGATCACCGGGTCATCCTGAAAACATCAGACTCGGTCTTCAAGAATCTCTACGTTGAAGAAGGCCCAAGAAGCGTGCGACTTCTAGGATGCCCTCTCGTCAGCGCCGTAGCATCCGCACTAGGAAAGGCCACGGGCAAACCGACTCTGATCGAGTCCATAAACACTTCGCCAGACGTTCAAACTATCGAAGTCTCCTTCAACTTCAAAGAAGGTTAGGAAGATGAGGTTTCCACTGTCAGTCTCCGACATCGGACTGTGGCTCGCCGTCACCGCGATCATACTCTTAGTCACCTCTGAACTGCTCTCCTCTTCGACTGGCCAGCTGGGAAACGTTGCGATCGAAAAGAAACGTCTCAGACTAGTCGCGTTAGCGCTCGGAATGGGCTTCATGGCAACCGTCATCATGCGCGTTGTTCAGCCAATGCAATCATAAACCTCATATTGGACTGCCACGTTTCCGACAACTCTATAAAAACCCTCTATAGGATTATTCCTTACATGCATATAAATCGGGAAGCCCAAAAAGACAGATGGAGAAGGCCTGAACGATGAGTGCAAAAAATCATGTCGCCATTCTTGCCGCAGTTTTTGCATTAATGCTAATCTTCGGCGCCGCAAGCGTGGTTAAAGCAAACCTGCAAGAGTCCATCGACGTGCAAGACTCAGGCGGCACCAGCATCGTAAACAAGGCTGTACCCGTCGGCACGGTCGTCACCGTCATCATCAGTTACGGAGACCCAACGACGAAGGCGAGGGCATCTGCATCCCTCGACGAATACTATGGCCTAGACCCCAGCTCGCTCACGTTCGTTGGAAATCTCTTCACCGGCGTGGTAAACGATGGCTACACAAACAAGGCGTCATATGTCTTGTCAAACGTCGGGTATTACCAGTTTAGGTGGACATGCGCAGAGAACCTTGATTCGCCTGGCTGCACGTATCCAGCAAATCAGCAGCGAGCAGGAGTGTTCACGATTCCCAGCAACAAGGTTCCTGAGCCTGCACCGTTCGTTGGTCTCTCATTGGGCATCCTAGCGCTTGGACTCTTTTTCGTCAAAAGAAAGAACGTGAAGCCTCCCAAGCTTGACTAGACACGCTACGTTGTGTTGAACGCTTTGTCCTTGTCATGAAAGTGCGGAGCGTCCGCGACCGACCTTGCTACGATATACGAGGGAAACTACGATAGACAAGGCAACGGCAAGGGAGCCTAATGTCCACAAGGGCATCGTGTCGAGCGGGTTGAAGTCCACTATGTGTCCTCCGACAGTGACCTCCTCATAGATTCTTACGTGTAGTTTGCACTGGTTATTCGCGTAGTTTTCGTCAATCCAGTCGAAGATTCTGAATGTGATTGGTGCTCCCTGACCGGTGTAGAGGATAGTATACGTGTGGTTTGTGTCCCCGTTGCTAAACGGCCCCCAGTTCATGTCATTCCCGTTGATCTGCAGAAACGAGTGACTGTCATTTTTGAAGTAGTTTCCCCAGTTCCAAGAGTCGTTCCAGTCGGTCGTGTAGTACTGCGCGTCAGCCGCCAGGTTGCTTTCGTTCGGCATGCTGTACCACCACCTGTCTGACGCTACGATGCGATATTGATTTCCCTGAAGCAACGTAACGTTTGTCGTAACGTTTGACCCTGTGGAGGGCACGTATGCCTCCCAAATCAGCGTTTCAGATGCGAAAATCGGCCGAAACAGAGTTGCAGACGTGCCCAGAAGAAACATGGTTGAAAAAAGTATCAAGAATATTTTCTTCCTGGCCTCCAAGGCTTCTCTCCTCGTAACAGAGAACCCGTGTTTGTCTGGGCCCGTATTTAAATTCTTTGCCACCATCCATGCTCGCTAACCGGTGACAACTTTGCCAACAAAACAGGCTTGGCTGCTGTCCGACACGGCGGAGCTTCAGTACTGCACAGTGTGCGTTTGGTAAGTTTGAAAAAGAGAAATTGGAACGCTTGCCCTGCAGGTGCGCTCGTTGAGTGCGTGTTTTCTTATCCTGTTCCGGTTACGACTATGTCGAAGCTGAAGGCGCCTATTCCGGTGATGTTCGGTAAGACGGTGAGATTGAAGTCAGCTTGAACGTGATTTCCGACGGCGACTGACGCGTTCTCCTCGTTCCAAGTCAAAGTCATGTAGGTTGGACAGTTCGACGGGGTCCAAGTGTTGCTCGTCATGTTCAGGCTCAGGGTCACTGCTCCTTCGTTTTTCACATAGACTGTTTTCACCGTTGATGTTCCAGGGTTTATTGTTCCCCAATCGATGGAAGAAGCTGGTTGAGTGCAGGCGGGGTCACTGTACACGCCAACGTTGACCGTTCTGACTGTTCCGCTGGTCAGAAGAGTCCGGTTGGACTGAAGAAGAGCTAGAACGCTTGTCATCATCAGCACAACGACCACTGCTACAGCGGTTCCGACAACCATTTTTTGCATTGCCATTTTTTTCGCCGAGCTTTACCCATATCTGGAGTCGTAATAAACCTTTCTGCCTGCCTGATCTACACACATACACGTGTAAGTCAGTTGCTCGAGAAGGCTCGCCAAAGTCAAACGTGGAGACTTGGTATGCTCAGCTGCGCGTCGGCCAACAGCTCTGGCCGTCCTGTTGTTTTTTGAGAAAAAGTGTGCATGAGTTGAAGTGCCTCTGCTCAGAGGCTTATAAGCGCAGCTGTTGACTTGTTTCTGGAACGGCCAAGCGGGGGTTGACGTTTGAAGGTGATGGGAAGCGGCGTTGGTGGTGCTCGGTCAGAGGAGAGACAGAGTTTGTGGTTTGATGAGTTGAGCATGAGAGAAGCTGAGAAGAGTGCTCGGAAACGTGGGGTGGTCATTGTTCCTGTTGGAAGTGTTGAGGAGCATGGGGCTCACTTGCCCCTGTGTACTGACAGTGTGCAGCCTGAGTTTGTGGCGTTGGAGGTTGCCAAGAGGACACGGTGTCTGGTTGCGCCGCCTTTGAGGTACGGTGTCTGCGATTCGACGCGGGGTTTTCCGGGGACGATTTCGATTGGGTTTGAGTCGTTGCACAGGGTTGTTCGAGACGTTCTTGAGGAGTTTGTTCGCAACGGTTTCAGGAGGATTCTCGTTTTGAGCGGTCACGCTGGTCAGGCTCACATGGCTGCGCTCAGACTTGCAGCGCAGGAGGTTGTTTGGTGTCATCAGGGCGACAGTGCGGAGAAGAGGTGTCGGATTATGGTGTGTTCGGATTATGACTTTGCTTATGAGTTGAGGGGGAAGTATTTCAGCGAGAAGGATGGTCATGCTGGAGCGATTGAGACTTCGAGGGTTATGGCCATCAGGCCTGATTTGGTTAAGATGAGGGGTAGGAAGAGTTTTCCGGAGCTGCCGAGGTTCGAGATAGTCGCGGATGCGCAGCGCTATTTTCCGAGCGGTGTGATCGGCGACCCGACAGCGGCGTCGCGGAGGAAGGGACGGATGATAAACAGTTACGTCGTGGACAACGTGGCCAGACTCGTGGAAGAGCTGATGCGCTGACCATTTTGAGACGGGTGCTTTCTGTTTTAAGTCTTGTCTGGGATACGTTACGAACATTCTGACTGGCTCCGTAGAAGGAAAGGGAAAAGGGGGGGAGCTGACTTATTTGGTACTTATTCTCTGTGGACTCGTGATCGGTAAAAAGGGATTCTGCTTGCGGACAAGCATTGCGTCAGCGATTCTTTTCAGAGCGTTCATGTAGGCTGCAATACGCATGTTGACCTTGTGTTCCTCCGCAACTGCTAAGACTTCATTGAATGCGTTGACTATCATATTCTGCAGTTTGCTGCGTACCTCTTCTTCCGACCAGTAGTAGTTCATTTGGTTCTGAACCTGTTCGAAGTAGCTCACAATTACGCCGCCTGAATTTGCCAGGATGTCTGGGATTACGAACACGCCGTTTCTGAACAGTATTTCGTCCGCCTCAGGTGTTGTGGGCCCATTTGCTCCTTCGGCCACTATCTTCGATCTGATCTTGCCTGCATTCGTCTCTGTAATCTGGTTTTCCATTGCTGCCGGCACAAGAATGTCACATTCCAATTCCAGAAGTTCTCCATTGGTCAGGCCTTTGCTGTTCTCGTAGTCGATGACGGATCCCCTTTCGTTTTTGTGCTCTAAGACTCTTGTTGGGTCTAACCCATCTGGACTGTAAATCCCGCCTCTGGAATCAGAGATTGCCACGATTCTGCACCCAAGTTCATGGAGCAATTTTGCAGCATGGTAGCCCACGTTTCCGAACCCTTGAACGGCAACAGTTGCTCCTTTGAGCTCCATACCTAAATGCTTTGCAGCTTCGACGACAGTGTACATCACTCCTCTGGAGGTTGCTTCGATTCTTCCAAGTGAGCCCCCTATGCACACCGGTTTGCCTGTCACAACGCCAAAAGCGTTGCACCCAATCATCTGACTGTACTCATCCATTATCCATGCCATCGTTTGCGCGTCCGTGTAAACATCCGGTGCGGGCACGTCAGAGTATGGACCGATGAATCTTGCCAATGCACGTGTGTAACCTCGCGTTAGCCTTTCTAACTCTCCGGAAGACATTTCCTTCGGGTTGCAGCGTATTCCTCCTTTGCCGCCGCCAAGAGGCAGTCCTACGACGGCAGTTTTCAGCGTCATCCATGCAGACAGCGCTATGACCTCCTCAAGTGTCAGTTCAGGGTGATATCTTATGCCGCCTTTTGTCGGACCCAAGGTGTCGTTGTACTGTACACGGTAGCCCGTGAACACTCGCATGCTTCCGTCGTCCATCACAACTGGGACATTGACGATCATTGTTCTCATTGGGCGTTTGAGCATTTCGTGGATTCCCTGGTCTAGTTTCAGTTTTTCTCCCGCGATTTGCATTAGTTCCAGAACGGCTTTGTAGGGATTCGGCATCGTCGTTATGGGCGAAAGCGTTTCCGTTCTGATCGACAAAGCGGTCTGAGTTTTCTCAATGAGGTTTCGGAAGTTTTCTCTGGCCATTTCACCGTTTCCTTCAGAAGTTCCAAAGAACCACTTGTAAGTCTCTATCACTGATTCCGTTCTGCTTGCGACGAAACCGCTCGCAGATGTCATTCTGGGATTCGGAGAGAAGTAGTCGATGAGCACGCGAACCATGTTGATTTCTTCTCTAGACATGGCATGCCATTTCTTAACCGGATAAGGTGCTTCTACGTGAACGTATTCCGCTTCATTGATTTTTCTCTCAAGTTCCTCAAGTATCTTCCAAGCGTCGGCTTCAGGGACGTCAAAGTTCTCCGAATACGTCGTTGTCAACGCATAATGAGCCGTGGAGAAACTTTCAATCTTTGCGGTCAGTTCAGGTTTTTCAGAGAGAAACTCTGCCATCAGTTTTATCATTCCAAGTTCTCGGCCTGAAAGCTGTATCGAGCTTAACATATTCTTTTCATCTCCACATTATCTCGATTTCACAGCACATCAATCGCGTGATCCTCTGTCGACCGTTTTTATGCCTTTGAAGCTCAGTGGGACCTCGGAAACTTCCTCTTCAAACCTGAGCTCATACACATCTTTTGAACCACATTCTTGGCACTCTCTGGCTTTCAATCTGCACACTTGGCACGCTTCTGATTCCATTCCGATTCGAAGGCACAGGTCTTCCTTTCCGTCTCTGTGGCCGATGACCATCCCTACAAACTCAGTCCAAGTTATTCCGCAGCTAGCGCACGCGTATCTTCTCTTTATCAGCTCCTCACTTGAATCTCTGCTTTTCATTTCTTGAAATATCTGTTCTAGTTTCATTTTACTCTCCCAATATTTTAAGCACATTTGGCCCTATTTATACATTTTGTCCGATTTCAGGCTCAATATTCGTGCATTGTAAGATAATCTCGTTATATCCTGCGGATAATGCCTGCGATAATCGTTTTTCTTCTTGAGACATTCGACACTGTAAGATTTCAAGGGGCAAATCATATGATTTAAAAGCTTTGAACGCGTATTTTTCGGATAGGAGGAGGTAAGTTGGCTTCCAAAATGAAGATTGACGAAATTGACGTTAACATCATTCGAGCTTTGCAGGAAGACGCGCGCACGAACTTTGCAGACATTGCCAAGGGTTGCAAGGTGTCTGTGGATACGATAAGCAAGAGGTTTGGGAGGTTGAGGAGAGCCGGTGTTGTCAGAGGGACAACGATACTGTTGAACCCCAAGAGCTTTGGCTGTGATTGTGTTGCGAGCTTTGGAATTCGCGTCGAGTATCCTCACGTCGAGGATGTCGTGGACTTTATCGAAAGGATGCCAGGAGTAGTTTTCTGCAGCCCATCTATGGGCAGACACAACATATTCGCGATAGCAGTACTTGAAAACGTTGGCAGGTTGGGGCAACTCAAAGAGTCGATACAAGGACATCCCATGGTCAGGGAGGTCGCCACCAGCATCTGGGTCGATGAGATACTGTTGTGTCCAAAGAACTTTGAATTCGAACAGCTAAGGAAGAAGTGACAAGGATTGGACAAAACAGACCTTGCCATAATTGATAAACTCACCGAGGATGCTCGCATGTCTTTCAGGAAGATTGCCAGGGAACTCGGTGTCTCACCTGACACGGTGATGCACAGATACGCCACGCTGCAGAGAGAGGGAGCGATTCGCGGGTCCACGATCGTGATCGACCCGAGGAAGATTGGATATCAAGCAATGGCCGTGTTTGTGATCGACACCTCGCCTACGCACATCCTGCCGCGTCAAAACAATCCACCTGACTCATCAATGATCCTGGACAGGCTGATTCGCATGCCTAACATAATCGTAGCTGCGAAAAGTGTCGGAGACCACGATTTGCTCGCTATCAGCGTGGTGATGAGCTTCGAGCACCTAATCAAGGTGAGAGATGACATCGCAAGAATACCTGGCGTCAAAGACCTTCAGGTGTCTTTCTGGGCTAAAGAAATGGAGCTCTGCCCCAAATACTTCATAGTTTGACCGCCCCGTGATAGCTTTATGTTCTACAACACAGGAAAGCCCCGCGTTTGTTAGCCATGGATACAAAGGATTATCTGCCGCCGGAGTCCAAGCGAGGACACGATTGCCTCTTTGTCGTTGAGTTCTCTAGCGCCCGCTACTAGCTGGCAAATCATCTCTCTCCTTTGAGCCAACCCTTCATCCCAAGTTCCTTGACTATGACGCTCACAGGCTCAGGCTCATAAGATCTGCACTTGCCGTTTTCATCAAGATAGGATATTCTCGGTTTTAGCTGGCGCGCGCTAGGGCGACAGAGCAGATGAAACGAGAAACCAGCGTGACAGTTGAGCACAATGAACAGTTTCTTAAGTCTACAACAGACTCTCCGCCAAGCTCGATGCGCGCGGACGACCTCAGACCCGCGCAAATCCACTAGGGCCTTCACCAGCGCCTACTTGCAGTACTAACACCCGAGGGGGATGGTGAGAGTAAAATAGACTGGAAAAAACGCGAATACAACCTCCAACACTGCCAGAAGACTGCTGCCAGGCGACAGGCATGCGAGACGTCCGTAACATAGAGTGTACGTGCACCAGCGGTGGACACCTCTGTTTGGAGCTAAATACATTAGTTTCGACAACTCGCCGTTGAGGTTCAAGGTTTATATGCTCTTCTGCTGAAGGTTCTACCATGCCACGCAGGCGCAGGAAGTCTCACAGGCTCAGAAACACGTTGATCGTCATCGTAGCCTCGATGTTTATCCTCAGCATAGTCGTGGTGGCTTATCGAATGAACGGCGGAGGACCAGGGGGCAGTAGCCTTCCCACGTATTCGAGTGTCTCAAGCAGTTCAACGGTGGCAGGTTCATCGTGTACCTTCAGTACTCGGTGGGCCGATGACGTGAACGTGAGCGGCTACATTTTCGAATCCAACAACACTGGCGCGTTCGTTAATGACACGTGGACACCGTTCTCCAATTTCGTAGGTCCAACATCTAGCTATGCCACGGCTACGAAGACCTTGGACAACGCGATCGGCGACGTTGTTCAATGGAGGTTCTGGTGCAACGACACCAGTAACAAGTGGAACGCGGTTTCGATGCAGAGCCTTTTTGTTGACACAAACACAGTTCTGCTTGTGACGAGTATGGGAGACATAACGATCGAACTCTACGATGACATGCCCATTACAACGGCTAACTTCAAGAACCTCGTGAGCACAGGAGTGTACGATGGAACCATCTTTAGCAGGGTTGCTAAGGGTTTTGTGATCCAGGGCGGGGACACTACGCCCAAGGGGATAACGGTGCCTCCGATTCAGGATGAACTTCCTAACAAGCACAGCAACGTGCGCGGAGCAGTGGCCATGGCTAAAACAAGCCAACCCAACTCTGCTGCGAGCCAGTTTTTCATAGACTTGAATGATACCAACGCTGCCAGTTTGGACAGCAATTACTCGGTTTTTGGCACGGTGGTAGCAGGCATGGACGACGTCGTGGGCCCTATCAGCCAGGTGCCCGTAACCCCCACGAATCCCCAGTACCCGGATGACGGTAAGCCAGTTCAGGACGTGACCTTGGTATTAGCACGATTCATCCGGTAGCAAGCCAGCATAGAGCGCGCTTCTGGAGTGAACCCGACTCAGAGAAAAGAGGAAGGGTTCGAAAATCGCGAAGACCACGATTTGATTCTGATGCTCTCGTAGTGCAATTTAAGATTAAAGATAGGTTCATATAGATGCCGCAATATTGTGTTTCTGGCGGTTTTATGGTTACCCGTAGGTTCACGGTTGTTTTGGAGCCTGCTGAGGAGGGCGGCTTCGTAGTTAAGTGCTTGGAGCTTCCAGTAGCTACTCAAGGCGAAACAAGGGATGAAGCCCTAAAAAACATCAGGGAAGCTATTGAGGGCTATTTGGAAGTTAAGGCAAAGCTTCACGGCAAGATTAGAGGAGAAAAGGTTGAGGTAGTTGTCGAAGCTCCCTCTGCTCTCTTGGCGTGAAGTTGTTAAAGTCCTTGCGAAACTGGGTTTCCGAGTTGCTAGAAAAAAGGGAAGCCATCTAATGCTCATCAAAACGAGTGCATTGTGCCAGTTCCAAGACATAGAGAGATAAAAAGAGGTTTACTGATGGAAATCATAAGTGAAGCAGGCCTGACGAGGGAAGAATTCCTCAAACTCTTAAAAGAGATTTGATACTTTTGAATAAGTTAGCGCGTGCTAGGACTTCTTTGTTGTTTCTTGTACGGCTTCTTGGAAGAGTTTCTTCACCGCTGTGATTCTTGCCTTCTGTGCCAGGACGTCGCTCGTGACGAGGTCTAGGGCTTCTTCTGGGCACCATTTGATGCATTGGGGCTCCCCTTTTTCTTTGCACAAGTCACAAATGTAGACCACTTTGCTGTCTGGATGCAGCATGATTGCGCCGTAGTCGCATGCTTCGATGCACCATCCGCAGCCGTTGCACTTGTCTTTGTCCACGGACACGAGTCCTGTTTCTTCTGATTGGGTCAGCGCCTCTCTTGGGCATGCGGCAACGCAGGGCGGGTCTTCGCAGAGTCTGCACGTGACTGCCATGTTTATCAGCTGGTTTATCCTCACGACGCGTATTCTGGATTTCAACGGGTTGAAGGCTTTTTCCTTCGTCCATGAGCAGATGTACTCGCACACTTGGCATCCTACGCACTTGTCCGGGTCTGCTGAAACGAATTTTCTATCATGAATCTTCACCATGGTTTTTCCTCCGGTCACTTCTCAACTATCGTGGTTAGGTCTTCCATCCCAAGTTCCTTGAGCTTCTCCACTGTTGGTACTCCATGCTTTGTCCAGCCGCGGGCTTCATAATAATCATCGAGAAGCAGGTCCAGCTCCGCTTGAGTAAAGACGGCTCCTTTTGACGGGCCCTCGTCGGGGATCGGCATGTGCATAACCTTGTACGGCAACGTGTCGTCCTTCCTGCCGAGTCCTTCTCTTATGTTGAACAGTCTGCCGAGGTTGTTTATCCTTTCACCAGCACGCCTGAGTTCTTCCGGCGTCATCGGGTAACCCGTGACGACGCTGTAGAGTTTAGCCATGTCCTCCCACTCCTTGTAGTAAGTGCCCCTTGAGAACTTGCACACGACCAGCGAGTCGATGACCGCGTACGAGTCTTCCATGCCCATCACCATCTTCCCCCTGCCCTTCTCAGCGATCAAGCGGTTGACTTTTCCCTTCACATCGAACGCGTAGGCCCCGTGTCTATTGTGGTCTGCTCCACGGAACGAAACTGCAAAACCCAGCGCCGCCGTCTTCAGGCATCTCAGGTCGTAACCCGTTACTTCCACGCCTTTAATGTGTGCAGCCAGCTTCTCTGAGCCCTGACCGATCTTTTCTGAGGCGACCTTGACCCCGTCGGCCAACACTTCACCTATGCCCTCGCGTTTGCCAATCTTCTCGACGAGCTGAACCATCGCTTCATGGTTACCGAAGTGAGCGTCTATCCCACCGAGGTCCTTCTCAGTCAGTATGCCTTTCTCGTAGCAGTCCATGGTGAAGCCTGCGATAACGCCGGCGCTAATCGCGTCTACGCCGTAGTAGTTTGAGAGTTCCATGCCCTTTATTATCGCGTCAAGGCGATCCACACCGCAGTACGGACCTAGCGCCCACAAGGTCTCGTACTCCATCCGCGTCATCGTGCCCTTGTACGGACCTTCTGCAACGACGCACATGTGTTCACACCGCATCGCACAGGAGCTGCATCCTATGATCTTCGCGACGTATTTCTCGTTCAGGCACTCTCCGCTGACTTTCTCTGCACCCTCGAAGGATGCGTTGTTGTAGTTCCTCGTAGGCATGCAAGCCAAGGAGTTGTGCACCAGAACATTCTCCGCAGTGCCCAAAGTGCGGTACTTCTGCGCCGCGGGGCCCTTCATTCTCTCGTGAAACTCTTTGACCATCTCCATAAACTCATCAGGCTTAGCCACCGTGATGTCATGCGTGCCACGGGCAGCGATTGCCTTCAGGTTCTTTGACCCCATGATTGCGCCTAGTCCAGTTCTTCCACAGGCTCTGGTCTTGTCGTTGATGATGCACGCGATGCGCGAGAGTTTCTCGCCGGCGACGCCTATCGCGGCGACGCGGATGTAGTAGTCTCCCAACTCTTCTCTTATCGCGTCCTCTGTCTCGGCCGGCGACTTACCCATCAGACGTGAAGCGTCCAGAATCTGGACAGCGTCATCGTCAATCCAAATGTAGACTGGTTTTTCAGCCTTGCCCTTGATTATTACGCCGTCGTATCCGGCTCTTTTCAACTCTGTTCCGAACGTGCCGTGGGCCTTGGACTCGCCTACGCCGTAGCTTGCTGGCGACTTTGAGACGAAGGCGTGTCCGTTTCCGCCCGTGGGCCACATTGTGCCCGCTATCGACCCAGTCGTCAAGATCAGCGGGTTTTCCGGGCTGAACGGTTCCACTCCGGGTTTAGAGTTGTCTAACCACAGGCGCATGCCTAAGCCTATTCCGCCGAGGTATTTCTTAGCGTACTCTTCGTTCAAAGGCTCAACATGGGTTTTTCCTGAGGTTAAGTCAACATGAAGCATTCGACCAGCGTATCCTAACAATGTTTCCTCCACCTTGCTATTTGTAAAGGAACGATGCGTGATTGATATTAATTTATCGATTTGCAAACGAGAATCTCCATGGAGAGAAGCTAGAGCAAGTGAGAAACCGGGAAACATGAGAAAAAACGCATGTTGAGAAAGCCGCGAAATTTCCCGGGGCCCTACATCGCTTCTTTGACGAGTTCGAGGATGTCTTTCACGGCAATCTTGTTTTCGACGTCCAATACTTTTACTGCGTCTTCGAGAGTTGTCACGCAGTAGGGACATGCAACGGCCACGGTGTCAACGCCGAGTTCAAGGGCTTCCCGAAGTCTATTCGTGCTGGGCCTCTTCTCGGTCACCGCGTCTTCTGTCCAGACTCTCCCTGCTCCTCCGCCGCAGCAAAAGCTGCTCTGTCTTGTTCTCTTCATCTCAACAAGCTTGATGCCGTCTATTGATTGCAAGATCTGTCTGGGCGCGTCGAACACGTCGTTGCGCTTGCCCAGGAAGCATGGATCATGGTAGGCAACGGTTTTCTTCACTGGCTTGCCGAGTTTGATCTTGCCGTCGTTTATTGCCTCAGCCAAGAATTGTGTGTAGTGTTGAACGTTGAGGTTGGCGTCTTTGTATGGTTTGTCGTTCTTGAAAGTGTTGTAGCAGTGCGGTGATAGCGTCACAATCTTTTCAGCGTCGAGCTTCTTGAACATGGAGATGTTGTGTTCGGCCAGTTCTTCGAAGAGTCCTTTCTCGCCCATTCTCAGCATGTGGTCTCCGCAGCACCACTCTTCGGCGCCCAGCGTTGCGAAGGACAGGCCCATGCTGTTGAACACTCCGACCATGTTTCTGGCGGCTTCCTGGTTTCTCAGGTCGTAGACGTTTGAGCAGCAAACGAAGAAGAGCACATCGGCTTTGGTGACTGTTGGGTAAGTTTTTACGTTCAGGTCTTTTGCCCAGTCCATTCTTTTTGTCTGCGGTGTGCTCATTGGGTTGTGGTATTTGTAGACGCTCTCGAGTACGTCTTTGACGGTTCTGGGAATGTTGCTGTTCTCTACGAGAAGGCTGTGGTCGTCAACTATCGCGTCGGCGCAGCTTAGTTTCTTGGGGCAGAAAAGCGTGCAAGAATTGCACTGGGTGCACAGCCAAACGTTGTCTGCCATCGGCTTTAAGCGTTCATCCGCGCCTTGATCCCTTGAATCTGCTACAAACCGGTAGTTCGAGGTTAAAGCCGAGGGACCTAAGAATTTCTCGTCTATGATCGCGGGGCATGCCGAGTTGCAGATGGAACATTTTATGCAGAGCGTTAGGTCCCAGTACTTCTTGAGGTCGGCTGGAGACTGGGCAAATTCGTCTGGTTTTTTCAGCTCGTCTCCGGGTTTGATCAAGTAAGGCTTTATCCTCTTGTACGTGTCGAAGAAAGGCTGCATATCGACCACCAGGTCTTTTATGACCGGTGCGTTCGAGAGCGGTTCGATGAGTAACGAGTCTGCACCGAGGTCGAGAATCTGCGTGTAGCATGCTAACATGGGTTTTCCGTTGACGTTGATGGCGCAGTCTCCGCATATGCCCATTCTGCACGACTGCCTGAAAGTGAGTGATTCGTCCAGATTGTCCTTGACGTAGAGAAGAGCGTCCAGCAGTGTTGTTCCTTTTCGAACTGGAACCTTGAACGTTGAAGTGTACCTTCTCTTTTGCGTAGGATCAAAACGGTTTATCTTGAACTCGACGGTTTTCTCAACGCGTGTGCTCATCAAGCTCACCCTTCTAATAGGTTCTAGCCGCGGGCGGCCACCTTGTGATCGTGACTGGCGAGTACTCTAGTCTTGGTCCATCTTTCGTGTAGTACGCCAGTGTGTGTTTCAGCCATTTTTCGTCGTCACGTTTTGGATAATCGGTTCTCGAGTGGGCTCCACGCGACTCGTTTCTTGGAAGCGCTCCGACAAAGGTGACCTCAGCCAGCTCCAGCATAAAGTCCAGCTGCAGGGCATTCAGCATGCCAGTGTTGAATGGTCTGCCCTTGTCCTCCACCTTCATTTTTTTGAATCTCTCCTTCAACTGTCTTATCTCTTTCAGGCCGTTTTCAAGCAAGTCGCCTCTTCGGTAGATCCAAGCTTTCTCATTCATCGTTCGCCTCATCTCATCCCTGATTTTGGGCACACTTTCACCGCCCTCGCTTCCCAGTATCCCATCAAAAACCCGCTTTTCTTCCGCCATAAACCTTTCACGTTGAATCTCATGCACACCGTTCCTCATGGCATGCTTGGCAGCTTCCTCGCCTGACACCGCTCCGAAGACTAGGCACTCGCTTGTCGAGTTCGTTCCCAGCCTATTTGCTCCGTGTATGCTCAGACAAGAGCATTCTCCAGAAGCGTACAACCCAGAAATCGGCGTTTCGGTTCTCATGTTGGCTTTGATTCCTCCCATCGAGTAGTGAGCCGCGGGTCTGATCGGTATCAACTCCTTTACAGGGTCCACGCCCCCGAGTTTCATTGCAACATCTCGGATCAGCGGCAATCTCAGGTTGATTTTTTCTTCACCCAAGTGCCTCAGGTCTATTGCTATGTAGGGCCCGTGAGGTCCTTGCAGACCTCTTCCTTCCAGGATTTCCGTCTGTTCAGCCCTTGAAACTACGTCGCGTGGTGCGAGCTCCATCTTCTCTGGCGCATAGCGTTTCATGAAACGCTCGCCGCTGGAGTTGACCAAGTAGCCTCCTTCGCCACGGGCTCCTTCGGTTATCAGCACGCCGGATGGGACCAAGCCTGTCGGATGAAATTGCACAAATTCCATGTCTTCCAGTGGTGCTCCGGCACGGTAGGCCATTGCCATTCCGTCGCCGGTTGTTGTGTGTGAAAAAGTGGTGAACTCGTAGATGCGTTCGTGACCTCCGGTTGCCATCACGATCGATTTGGCACTGAACGCGTTCATCTCCCCGCTTTTCATTTCTATCGCCGTTAACCCTGCTGCCCTGTCGTTCTCGACTATGAGCGAGGTGGCGAACCACTCGTCGTAAAACTTGATGTTTGGGTATGACGTTGCTTTTCCGTACAACGCGTGCATCTCGTGGAATCCGGTCATGTCCGCTGCAAAGCATGCTCGTGGAAGCGTGTGGCCGCCGAACGCTCTTTGGTCTATCTTTCCGTCTGGGGTTCGGCTCCAGGGGCATCCCCAATGTTCAGTGAGGACTATTTCTCTTGGAGCCTGTTTTACGAAGAATTCTACGACATCTTGGTCTGCTAGGTAATCAGCGCCCTTCACCGTGTCGAAAGCGTGAAGGTCAAACGAGTCCTTTTCACGCATCGCCGCTGCGGTTCCACCCTGCGCGCACACCGAGTGTGAACGTATGGGGTGGTGCTTTGAGATTACGGCTATGTCCAGTTTGTCGCTGACCTCAGCGGCAGCCACCGCGGCTCTAAGACCGGCTAGGCCGGCTCCGACTATGGCTACGTCGTGAGTGGATTTTTCCATGCTGTTCACCTGGTTGGCAAGTAGTTAGGGATTAGGTAGACTTCTGACCTGTGTTTTATAGTTTTCCAAACGCGGTTCTGTTAACTCTTGTGGTCTTGTATGGGTCGGGGTTTGTCCATGTTAACCGAAGAGGCTTTTTCCCAAAGATGTGTGTGTCCAACATTTGTATCGCCTGAGGGAATAGAATGAGTAGATTGAGCCTTGAAATTTAATCACATGCAATCTGGTCATAGGTTCTATGAGCTAAGAGGCCTGCCGGGGAAAAAAAAGGTTGAGTGTTGGCTGGGGAGGCTTTGCTTGATTTGCATGTGAGTATTCCATACTTCTATGTCGAGCCCCTGAGAGTTTACGGAACTCTAAATCCTAACGCTACGTGTTTATTACTCATTATCGGTTTTGTGTCTTTTACAAGATTTTTATAGTCCCCTGTTTATCCTAGCTTGTGATGGTCTGATGTTTGATGCTAAGAAATTCATAGAGGGCACTGTTGAGGAGCTAAGACGCAGGATAAAGGGCGTTGCTGTTATCGGCGTTTCTGGCGGCGTTGACTCTACTGTTGCCGCGGTGTTGGTTAACAGGGCCATTGGGAACAGTCTGCGGTGTGTTTTGGTCGACACTGGCTACATGAGGAAGAATGAGATAGCCAACAATCAGAAATTGCTGGAGAAGCTGGGGTTAAACGTACTTGTTGTGGATGTGAAGGAACGATTTTATGAAAAGTTGAAGGGTGTTGTTGACCCGGAGCAGAAGAGGAAGATCATAGGTGAGCTTTTCATAAGGGTCTTCGAGGAAGTTGCGAAGAAAGAGAATGCAAGATTCTTTGTTCAGGGCACGATCGCGCCAGACTGGATAGAGAGCGGAGGGGGACTCAGGGACAGGATCAAGTCTCACCACAACGTCGGCGGTCTGCCCGAGAGGATAGAGTTTGAAATTGTTGAGCCGCTTAGAGACTTGTACAAGGATGAGGTCAGAATCGTTGGACAGAACTTGGGGTTGCCTAAGGATATTTATGAGAGACAGCCTTTTCCTGGTCCAGGGTTGGCTGTGAGGATTCTCGGCGAGGCTGATCCGAACAGTGCGAGAATCGTGAGAGAAGCGTGCGCTATAGTTGAGGAGGAGATCGAGAACGCCGCGGCAAACAAAGAGATGAGTAGGCCCTGGCAGTACTTTGCTGTCCTGTTGCCCTGTAAGACCGTTGGTGTTCACGGTGACGTCAGGGTCTACAGAAGCATGGTCTCAGTCCGTGCGGTTGAAAGCCTAGACGGGATGAGCGCTGCTTACTCGAAGATTCCTCACGCTGTGTTGGAGAGAATATCCGTCAGAATAACAAACTCTTTAAAAGATGATGTTGGCAGGGTTGTTTTTGACGTTACGAACAAGCCGCCGGGGACTATTGAGTATGAGTAAACCCGCGAGAGTCTACGTTATCGACAACGGTGGACAGTGGACTCACAGGATCTGGAGGGTTCTGCGAGAGATAGGATGCGAAACCAAGATCATCCCAAACACGACTCCCGTGAGCGAGATAGACGCCGATGCGCTGGTTCTGAGCGGCGGCGCACTCAGGGTCGCCTGGGAATCTCCCAGACTGGGCAACTGCACCGACTATTTGAACAAGTTTCGCGGTCCAATAATGGGCATATGCGTTGGACTTCAGCTGATGGCCATCCACTGCGGAGGCAAGGCCGGGCCGTCGAAGGTTCCAGAATACGGGTTGGCCAAGATCAGAGTCATCGAAGAGGATGACCTGTTCAAAGGACTACCGAAAGAGTTCCTTGTTTGGGAGTCGCACAACGACGAGGTGAAAGATGCACCGGGCTTCAAGGTTCTTGCGGTTTCAGAGAATTGCAGCGTCCAAGCAGCTAAACACTTGGAGAGGCCCTACTATGGGGTTCAGTTCCATCCAGAAGTGAACAACACTGAGCACGGTGAGGAGATTTACAGGAATTTCGTAAGCGCAGTCGAAACAAGATGACAAATGGGAACTCACACTCTGATTTGAGTCGTCGCGGATTTCGGGAGATGTATCCATTTTTCAAGTTTGAATCTTGCAGTCAGCGCCGTGGTGCATGAAGAGTTAACGTTGCTGGCAACGCAATTTGCCGTAGTAGAAAGGTTTTTGTTTGTCAAGGGATATCCAGATTGTTCCATTCTAGACTCAAGCGAGGTTTGGCTTTGACTTCGAAAGTGGCTGTTGTCGAATTTAATGGTGACGAGGAGGCACAGTTGAAGCGACTTCTCGACCTAATCGGTGGAATAGATGACCTGAACACTGTTGTGAGACCTGTTGTTATTAAGGTCGGCGTATTTAGTCATAAGGCAGAGAACCACGCATCAGTAAGCTTGGTTGAGGCAATCATCCATTGTTTCGACAGAACGCCAAAGATTTTTTTGGCTGAATCTGACAATTACAAAGGCACCGGTTCGGAGAGGCTTCAAATATGGAGGAGACTTTTCACAGAGCGAGTCGTTCCCTTCAACCTCTCAGATGACTCAGACACCAAAAAAGTGAAGCTTGCTGACCAAGAAATGAACTTGTCGCACATACTGTTCAAACCCAACGTCTTGATTGACACACACATACTGCGCTCCTTTGAAAGTGGAAGCATCCTCAAGAACCTTTTCGGGTGCATCCCAGACTCGAAGAGAGTAAAATACCACAAAGTTCTTCCCACACTCCTCGCGGACGTGTACGAAGCTATCGGTGGCATAGACCTTGCCGTACTAGACGGAACATATCTTTGGCGCGGTGCAGGCAGCGCTCCAGTGCGAGTGAACACCGTGCTAGTGGGAAGAGATGCGGTTGCTGTAGAGACAGTTGGAGCGACCCTTGCTGGTCTTAACCCTCAAAAGATGCCTGTGATACAAGAATTTGTGAAGAGGGGCCTCGGAGAAGGAGTCATGGAGAATATCCAGGTCGCGGGGTCTTCCTTTGAACTTCTTAAGAAAAAATTCATGTCCCTCGGAACAACACAGAAGACACGACGTGCACAGCGCAAGGGTGCTCAAACGTGGGGTGGTCAGGCCCATCGTGCGTTTGGAGGTCTTCTTCAAGAAGGATTTTTCAAGCAACCCAGCAAAAGAACAGTGGGTGATGTAGTCAAAGCCTTGGAGGCCAGAGGTCTCTTGACCACAGGCAAAGAGCGCAAGATTGTGAATTTTCTCGCTCGCAGAGTGAAAAAGGAGGTCTTAAAAGAATCCAATGGACCGGATGGAAGGGTTTACTGGACAGAATAATTCCAGTTGCCAAAAGACGGGATCATGCAGGAGATATCTCCATTTGTTGCCCATTGGCCTCCCCAAAGGCTGAGCGATCAGAACCAGGCCACAAAACAGAGGCAAGTAGGGGCTTGATCATGCTGCAATCTTGGATTTGAAGTAATGATGCTTGGTTCACAATTGTTTAATCTAGGGCTTGTCCTAAACATTAGACGCGTACTGGTGAAACATATAGAGTATGCGTGGTAAGCATGGTTGTGAAAAAGTGCTAGAATGGCTAGCGTTGATTTTCTGGGTCAGCTTGATGTCATATGTCTTTTGGTTCCTGTTCAAAGCGGAAACGCTTCACCCTATGAATCTGGACGATCTTGCTTTGACGTGGAGGATGCACAAACTGGAGACAGGATGCAAAGCATCACGCATCAATAGTCTACTGACGATAAAGAATGAGACTGTCGGGTTCAAATGTGAATGCGGCTATGAATTTATACAGAAACGCTTGATCAGCCAGAAAGCACCCGTATATCTTGAAAAGAAAACCCTAAGCTAATCGCCCACGCCGACAAACGATGATTTCATCATCCATCTGATTTTCTATCCGTAGAAATGCTATTCAGGAAAAGAGAATAAAGCCTTAAGGGCTACATCCTCAAGGAATACTAACCTGCCCCTGTGGGGTCGTCGTATAGCTTGGTTTAGGACTTCGCTGGCGATATCTCCACTTGAACGCTTCTTCGCGGCCTCTTTCCCCTTTTTTGACTGGAACCAAGAAACACTGGGCTAAGGTGTTTTTTAGCGCGCGCGTTTGAAGCTGGCAATGCGGGTTTGTTGCCGAAAGATCTTGCAGCTCGCCTAAGCCAGTTTCAGGTTAGGCGGCATCAGGTTAGCCGCAGGATCCTGCGGATGAATAAGCATTTGGAAAAGGAGGTTGGCGAGCATGTCGCTGAAAAGCAAGGATAGCACTGGGCCTTGACTGGTTTCGGGTTTGATGTTTGGGGTGAACCTGAGGCGCCTTCGAGGATGGAGAATGGAAAGGAAGCTTATCAGAACTGAACCTGTATCAGACGCTTCATTTTCAGCGCGCGCTCGTAAGGGTCGAAACATTGTTTCACAGAGTTTAAATAGCACTAATGGGCTAACAATCATTGGTCGAGCAGACTTGTTCCAGGGAAAACGGGGAGAGGTTTAGGAAATGAAGAGAAAAGCAGTTGTTAGTTTCGTCTTGGTTGTGTTGTTCTCGGTTTCGGTGTTTCGCGCGCGCTACGACAATTTCAGAATCTCCAAGTCCGTGCAGTGGAAACATATACGTGAAGAATAAGGAGAAGGGAGAAACAAAAATGAAGAATAACTTTGCTAAAATGCTCTCTGCATTAATGATCGTAACAGCTCTTCTTGGCTTTGCAGCAGTACTTCCAACGTTCGCAGTGAACCCAGAGCCCAACGCCTACGTCATCGTAGACCCGGCCTTGAGCTCGTTCCCACCACCAGTCTTTGTCGTCGGCAGCACGTTCAACGTAAACGTCAGCCTAGTAAACATCACAAACGTCGCAGGCGTCAGGTTCCACTTCACGTGGGACCCGACCCTTCTGAGCGTCACGAACATGACGGAAATCCTGTTTCAAACAAAAACACCAAGCGCACACTGGGGCAACATCTGGAATCTATCGTTCGCCTACAACAACACTGCCGGCTACGCAGACTACGCGCAGGCGTGGTCGGACTCTGGCACAGCACAAGCCGATGGCTACGCGCCGTTAAACGTAACAACGGCCACTGACCCGCCTGAGGGAAAACTGGCTGCTGCCACGTTTACATTCCAGGTTTTGAAGGTTCCGACTATGGCTGAAGGCAATCTGACCTGCGTCTTCCACTTGACCACCGTCAAGATAGGTGACATAGACGGTAACAAACTCATAGATACTCCCTCGAACACTGGCAATCCACCTGTGGACGGAACCTACATATTAGCGCCCGCGCTTTCTGCTTCTATTTGGCCTAGTTCCGCAACGTTGGGTGTTGGTCAGTCTCAGTGGTTCACTTCAAGCGTCTCTCGTGGCACGTCGCCTTACACGTACCAATGGTATTTGAATGGCTCTGCAGTTCAAGACGCCACTTCTAGCAGCTGGACCTTTACGCCTACGTCAGCAGGTGCTTACACCGTTTATATGGAAGTCTCCGACAGCGTAGGAGCGCAAGCAACGTCTAACACCGCGACCGTTATAGTGAACGGTCAGCTCCCTGTTGGCTGGTGGCCGATGTTTCACCGCGACTTGACGCACACTGGCTACTCCACATCAACGGCGCCAACCACAAACCAACTTCTCTGGAACTACACAACAGGCAATAGTGTGCTTTCTTCTCCTGCCGTTGCTGGTGGTGTCGTCTACGTAGGCTCAGGGCCCCTGTTTGGGGGCGGCAATGTTTACGCTTTGAACGCAACAACGGGCTCGCAAGTGTGGAACTACACGACAGGTGGCGCAGTAACTTCTTCGCCTGCCGTTGCTGACGGCATGGTGTACGTGGGATCGTGGGATTACAAGATTTACTGTTTGGACGCTATGACGGGCGCGCAGGTATGGAACTATACGACCGGCGGGCTCGTGTTTTCTTCTCCGGTTGTTGTTGGCGGCGTGGTTTACGTAGGCTCGGTCGACGGCAAGGTTTACGCTTTGAACGCTTCTACAGGTGCTTTCATATGGAGCTGCACAACCGGCGACCTTGTGACCTCTTCTCCTGCTGTTGCTGGTGGTGTCGTCTACGTGGGCTCAACTGACCACATGGTTTACGCTTTGAACGCTACGACGGGCGCATTCATATGGAGCTACACAACAGGCAATAGTGTGAATTCTTCTCCTGCTGTTGCTGGTGGTGTCGTCTACGTGGGCTCATATGACCACATGGTTTATGCTTTGAACGCTACGACGGGCGCGCAGGTATGGAGCTGCGGAACCGGCTGGGCGGTGTCTTCTTCTCCTGCTGTTGCTGGTGGTGTCGTCTACGTGGGCTCATACGACAACGATGTTTACGCTTTGAACGCTACGACGGGCGCATTCGTATGGGGCTATGCAACTGGCAACGAGGTGTTTTCTTCTCCTGCTGTTGCTGGCGGCGTGGTTTACGTAGGCTCGCTCGACGGCAAGGTTTACGCTTTTGGCGTTCATGATGTAGCCGTCACTAATGTTGCGTCTTCTAAGACTGTGGTTTATCAAGGCTACAGCGTCACCATAAACGTCACAGTTGCAAATCAAGGCAGCTACACTGAAACCTTCAACGTCACAACATACGCCAACGCAACCATCATAGGATCAGAAAACGTCACCTTACCAGCTGGCAGTTCTACGACGGTTACGTTCACATGGGACACTACTGGCTTTGCATATGGCAACTACACGTTAAGCGCTTATGCTTGGCCTGTTCTAGGCGAAATAAGCATAGCGGACAACAACTTCATAGGCGGAACCGTTAAGGTGACCATTCTAGGCGACATCAACGGTGACGGCACTGTTGACATCTACGACGCCATAATACAGTCAGGCCACTTCAACCAACACTACCCATAACTCACTCTTTTTCCTATTTTGGTCCACAGGAGCGCCAGTGTCAACGCGCGCGCTCAGGCAACAATGTGGGCTGCCCTTCGAATGATTGGAATAAATGAACCGACAAAAGACTTCAGAAAGCTTGTGGAAATGCATTAGATGAAATCCATTTAAGATCTTGCATTTTTTCCTTGATTACGCATTTGCGCGCGCTCTGCAAAGCCGCAAAGGCCCTCAAAGAAGCAACTCAACTAATAGAAAGAGGATTCGAATACGTTACAGAGATGGATGACACTAAGCTCTTCAGGAAAAGAAAATAAGGCTCTAGCGGTCACATCTCCAAGGGGTCCTAAAACCTCGCTGGGGGGTCGTCGTATAGCTTGGTTTAGTATACCAGCCTACGTTCAACCTTAGTAATTCTATGGATGTTGTCTTATTGTTAGGTGTTATTGTTTGCAGATTGCTTTCGGTTGTGGCTTTGTCTGTGCTCATGGCTTCTTTTCTCCTAAAAGTTTTGGGAGTTCAATTTCGGCCCATAGTTGGGCATGTCGTATTTCTTCTTGGGTTCTTTTAAGGGTTCTCATTTTCATATCTCCGATGTTCATTCATTGATTTTCATGATTCCGTCGGTTTGTGGACGAGGAGACAATATGCCTTCATAACAAGATGCTAATAGGAAGCTCATGCATAGTTGCAAGATTGGCTTCCGTATGAGATGCTTTCTAACTTTTCCTCTTTTTTAAATGAGGGGAAGGCTTATGTCTCCGAGGACATCGTTCGTCGTCATTATTTAGTCTATTCGCTGTGTTATCCATTGTTGCGTAGAAGTTCTTCATTACGTTCTTCCACAAGTTTGGCTTGCGCCTCTATGAACCTAGCTTCTTTTAAGATAATTCATTCTATTTTTCGTAATGTTTTAAAAGCTGTAAGCGCCTAGGTTTTGGCAGGGTGTCTTATTGCAACGAGAGTTAACCATGTCCTTGATAGGAATCGCATGCCTTGCTGTCTCCTTGGGTTTTTCCATTGGCCTTGTACGAGAATGGCTTTTTTCTGGTCTGACATTTGGAGCATCTGTGACTATTACCTCGGACTCCCTTTGGGCGTTAATGTGTTTCAGTTGGCTTTCGATAATGTTTGGGATAGTCGGAGCCTGTCTGATAGGCAGATATTTCCATTTGAGAAGTTTTGACGAAACTTAGGTGAATTAGGTGACGCCTTGAAATTAGCGGTAAATCGAAAGAAGATTCTCGTCATAGTGACAGCAATGATAGCATTTCTTGCGGGATACATTGCTGTTTCTTATCTAGGCAAACCTGTAAGGGGAGGCACATATGTAATTTTTTCTCAAACTCTCAGATGGATAAATCCTCTTCAAATTGAGGTTTCGCCCCAAGGATATCCTGTAATTGGAGAATCTTGGACGATAAGGGTATATGCAGTTATCATCGTCTCGGGTAATGCCACTTTTCAACCATCGCATAATTCAACTGTTCTGGCATTTGTCAATGTCGGAGGTTTCATGCAGACCTACAACTTGTCAGTCGACACAGACGGGCAGACCACTTTCAAGTATTTGTCTGAGTATAGCGACGTTGCATTTCAAGCTTACAGCGGCGATTTACGTAGTGGAAAAGTGATCTTTAGCACACATTATGTCTCTTCTGATATCGTTGATGGTTTGGTTTCTGTTGAAGGTTCGATGACATTCCTAAGCGTGTGTGGCGGCATATTGAATCTTCGTAGTGAAAAGGCAAGGAGGATTTTCAAGATGGTCTCTGTCGTCGTCATTTGCTACTTTGCAGTTGTGATTTCATTTCTTATGTATTCAAGACTCTTTCAATCTACTGTATGGGGATATCCCGAAAATGTGATTGATGGAATTATCACTTTGAGGTTATTGACTTATGCAGTGTATTTCGGCGTAGTTTTGCTTCCCATTTTCGCAGTTTTGGTATTTGTTTTTCGAGAGAGAGCGGATGCTCGCTAGAGCGTAATCGTCCCTGAAAGGTGACGTTGCGTCCTCTTTTTCTTTCTTGATTGGTCGGCTAGCGACTATCTGTAGTGGGAGTTTCTCGGCGCGCACGCTCATTAGAGTTTGTCGGGGCGTTATTGTTTTGTGAAAATTTTGCTGAACGTTCGAAAAGAATTTTTTGATAATGTTCTAATGTTTCGTCCAGCAGTTTGGATGCCTTCTGGGTGTTTTCTTTAGATTGTCTGCAGCTCTCTAGGAACCATCGCCTGTAGGAATCATATAGATTATGAATGAGAAGATAGCCGAGTGAGGCATAGGCTTTGCCTTGTGGTTCAACGATTGCGGCTACATTAAGTTTTAGACCAATGACATCTACCATGTTCATTATGCCAATTACGAAATACATCTGGTATTCCAAGCTCTCTGACTTGAAGCTCTTCTCGTTCTCTAAGTTGTGAGCGATTAATTCCTTGAACTCCAAAGATTTCTCTAATTGTTCGAATTTCTTCCAGTTGACTTGGTAAGTCACGTTTTGTTTATCTTCTTTTTTTCGCAGTATGAAGCTTTTTTTCTGGAGATGGTGTAAGTGCTGTATTAAAGTTGGTTTGGACATCTCGGCTCCCAATGCGTTAAGTGTCTTGTGCAATTCATTAAACCTGATTTTCTTTCTGGTTGCCACGAGTAAGGAGAAAATTTTGTTACAGTATGGGTCTGTATCTCTCTCCATAGGGGTCAACTACCTTTACTGGTAAATTAACTTCACCGCTTATTAAGGTGTTTGCTATTGTTATTTTGATCTAATATGTCGGGTCATAGCAGAATCAGTGCAATGTTCGATGTGCTAGATCACAGCTCATTCCGCGTAATGCTCGCGGGCGTTGGGATTGGCTCTTTTTTGAGCCTTTCTCGATTGCGTTGGAGGTTTTCTTGATGGTTGAGCGGGTGGGAAATCAGGTCGATTCGTGTTTTGTTGGTGCTTATTGTGCTCATGCGATTTTGACTGTTGAGATTGGTGTGTATCGCTGTCCGTTCGGTGCTTGTTTTAAACGGAGGGGTTCTTAAATGGCTGACCGCCAGTCTTTGGTTAATGTAGATTTCTCTGATGATGAAGAGTTTGACGATGAGGAGTATCAGAAGTTTGTTAATGATAGTTATGGTAGTTGTGGGGTTAATCAGCTCGTCGGTCATGGGCCTGTGACTAATGAGAATTGTGGTAAATATCGGGGTCGTTGGGGTTGTCTTAACGTTGAAGGGCATGAGTTACCGTTGCAGTTGCAGGGTGAGAAGTGGCGGGAGCAGGTCTATCAGCATCCTGTTTTCTATCATTGCCATTCGCCGACGTGCCCGATATGCTTTAGGAGTTGGTTGTATCGTGAGGCTCGTAGTATTGAGTTCCGCCTGTTGGAAGCTGAAAAGCAGTTTGGTAAGTGCGATCATGTGGTGGCTTCTGTACCGCCTGAGCGTTACAATTTGAGTCTCGATGAATTATATAGATTGCTTTATGAGGCTTTGGGCAGGCGTGGCGTGATTGGGGGCACTGTGATTCGTCATGCCTTTCGCTTGAATAGGGCAACGGGATATTGGTTTTTTAGCCCTCACTTTCACATAATTGGATTCATTAAGGGTGGGTATCGTTGTCGTTCTTGTAGGAAGCAGTTCTGTTCCGAGTGTGATGGTTTTGAGGGTCGTACTAGGGAGTATTTCAAGCGTGACGGTTGGATAGTCAAGATTGCCGTGGATAATGAAGGATGCGGGGTTGCGGGTGAGCGTAGGTCTATTTTTGATACGGCAAAATACCAATTGTCTCATGCTTCAGTGAGAACTGACCGTAAGCGTTTTGGCGTTGTTACTTACTTTGGTGTTTGCTCGTATCGTAAGTTGAAAGTCAAGTATGTTGCTAAGAAGTCTGTTTGTCCGTATTGTGGTCGTCGGTTGGTGAAGGTTCGCTATCTTGGCTCTAGGCATTTGTGTGTTGATAGGGAGTCGCCTGATTTTAAGTATGAGTCTCATGAGGATTTAGTGGAGAGCGGTGTTGTTGTTTGGGAAGAGGTAGCGGAGGCTATGGATGTTGGAGGGTGAGTTATTTGGTGAGGAGGCGATTCGTTATTGGCGTTCAGTCAAGAAGTGTCCATTTGATAAGAAGCATTGTTGTCGGGTTGAATCGTGTATTGATGCATGTCAGTTTGTGGATGGTGCTGAGCCTGACCATTTGTGTCGTAGGGCTGTTGTTCCTAAGGGTGTTAAGTTGTTGCCTCAGGACGTTGTTTACGGTGATGATGACGATTTCGATGATGAGGAGTCGGATGGTCTTACGTGAGGGCTGTACGTGGTGGCTTTTGTTGCTGTCGTTTCTGTAAGGGTGTTTTTGATTCTGAGGCCGAGTTTTTGGGTCATTTGAGTGTTGATGAGTCTTGTCGTGGTGGTGCTGATAGGATTGTTTTGGAGGTTAGCTGGTGTGTGCTGGGTTGGAGGCGAAGAGCGCGAAAGCGCGCGCGCTTTTGAAAAAGCCGTTTTCCCTATTCCACATCCAACAGGTTTGTAAGTGAAATCCACACTTTAAGGCTTGCTCAGTCGTGCTAGAGCCTTCTGTACGGTATGGCTTAGGCTTACTTTTTCGATTTGAAAATCGGAATTACAGCTAGTAACGAAAGAACTACACCAACACCAAAATAGACCCATTGCGGTCTTTCGTAATGATTTAAGGTTGTTATAATTGGGATTATGTTGTCTGTGTTTTGACTGAAAAGATAAACCTGAATGGTCGTTTCGAAATTAGCCTTATTCGTGAAATCCAGAGAACCATACGGAGAATACGCTACTATTCTTTGCCCACCAGGAGGTGCATTAAAACTCTCACTCTCACTGTCAATTGGCGAAAAAAACACTATGTATATTGTTCCATTAGTAGAGCCGTATGAAACATTTTGAAAACTTACAGTAAGATAATCATGAGGTTGCACGGTGACTGTTTGGACTGTTTGAGGATTGGCGGGATATATATAGACACTTCCAAATAAAGGGGCAAGGTTCCAACTCATACCGCCAGAGTTGAGGTTAGCGACATTTTGATAAGTAGTCACATGGTCAATATTGGTAACACTTCCTAGATAGAAAAAGAAGAAACCCAAAATCAAAAGTACTAATCCAATTACGAGAAAGCCTTTTCTAAGTCTTGAAGGCGGCGGCGGTACTTGCTGAGACAATTTGAACCTCTAGTTTGCCTTATGTTGCTGTGCAGATTAAAGATTTCTGTTTGTCTGTCTGTGTCTGTCTGTATATAATTGTATGTATGTAATAGAAGGATGGAAGAAGGGAGGGAAGTGTGTGTGGGGTAAAGTTTTATCCTTAGAGGTCTTTTAGGGCGCGCTTCTTTTTCTTGCGGGTGCGACGAGGCGTGAGCCGAGGAGCATCAAGGCTTGTGCCTGAACAGATAGAAAAAAAGGAGGGTTATTTGCGTTTTCGGAACAGTTTTGTTCTGTCCATTTCCGTTACGTATTCGGATCCAACGAAAAAGACTAATGACCGCATTTGTCATACTTGTTATTGAGGCTTGTTTGTGAGCCTAGGTAGAAGAACTCTAATCGTGTTCTTCATTGTGAGTCTTGCTTTCATAACTATTGGATTAGAATTGTATTTTTTCACTGAGACAGTCGGTGGGGCTGGCCCTGGTACAGCTTGGATTAATGGAATCAAGGTGACGGGCATCTGGGTGGCTGGTCCTCCTTTTATAATTCATCCGTATTCGGATTTAGGTTTGAGGTTAGTTGATTCTGGAACAGTTGTTTTGGTTGCTACTTTCTTTGAGAGCCTAGTAGGAATGAAAACAGCACGCGCGTTAAAGAAAAAAGGGGGTTATTTGCGTTTCTTGTAGAAGTGTATTCCGTCTATTTCGTCGGCCTTTGTGTATCCTAGTTCTATTAGCTTCTGGATTTCTTCGGGCGTTTTGGCTGTCTTACAGTCGTATTGAACATCTCCGTCCAGCGTGATTGCTCTTAGGTAGTGCATCGTTGTTTCCATGCGTTTGTGTCTTAGGTGTCGCATTACGCCTATTGGGTCTGGGAATGAGTACCAGAATTGTGCGCCTGAGTAGTTTCTAAGGTTCTTCATCGGTATTGTTCTTAGGCATGGGTCGTTGTTGTTTTTGCTAGCGGTTTCTCTGGCTCGTCGCCACATGACTGACATTACGTATGGTCGTGGGAATGGGTAGTCTGTCGGATTCTTGGCTAAGTATTCTCTGAGCATTTCGGCTGTCGGTGGCTTCAGTTTGTAGTTGGCTGAACCGTGTCCTTTGAGGCCTTTTATGCTTATGATTCCTTGTGTCTGCTCGAATTGGTTTCGGTGTGTCTGGTGAAGCTCTTCGCCTTCTACGCCTGTTTCTGCCATTAGCTTGAATATTGTAGCAAATCTTAGCGTGGTGGCTGAAATAATCTTGTTGACTTGGTCGGTGGTCGGGATAATCGGCGTGGTTAAGTTCCATTTGAATCGTGGCTTTTCCCATTTGAGTCCGTTGGCTTTGGTAAACCATTCATATGCAAGGGCGAACGAGCATTTTGAGGAGTTTGTTAGTTTTGAGTATCCGATTGCTTTCTTCACGTCGTCGGGGTTCATTAGGTCGGCAACTCTGCTTAATTCAATTAGTCTGTGTCTGAAGGCGTTGATTGTGTTCTTTGCTTTGCCTTCGATTGTGGCTTTGGCGATTGTCTTATCTATCTGTTCTTTGCATGCTATCTCTGGTTGGGGTCGTCGTATAGCTAGTGACGGTGACTGTATAGTATACTGGTCTACCGTTACCTTGAGTGGTTTAGTATACCAGCCTGGGGCGTTGGCGATCCTGGGTTCAAATCCCAGCGACCCCACCAAGCCTTATTTCGCGAAATAAAGACAGATTGGTCCTTGTCTACGAAAAACATAAGAATAGCCAGTTCTTACCCTTGTCATGGCTTCTTCCTCTAGGCGCGTACACATAGAAAATGAGGTTCTGTTAGGTGCTACTTTTCGTTCAATATGCGATTACAAGTTTTCATGAAAGATTTACGCATCTTGGATTTCGATTCTTCTGGGAGAAAGGATGAGTCAACGGCGTTGAGACTGAACTTGAAGAGTTCTTGGAGCGAGAAGCCGAGTTGATGATGAAGCTGCAGATACTCATTGTTCATGTCAGTTCCGAACATTGATGGATCATCCGTGTTCACGGTGACTGCCAGACCGAGGTCGTTAAAGACTTTAATAGGATGATCCTTGATTGTATTTACCACTCGGGTTCTTACGTTGCTTGTGGGACATGCTTCGATCGTGATGTTCCGCTTCTTGAGATGTTCCATTAGTTTTGGTTCGTGAATTGCGGTTACTCCATGACCTATGTGTTCAACTTCGAGTTCTGTCACGGCTTGCCAGATGCTGTCTGGTCCGGCAGCCTCTCCTGCGTGAGCAACCAGATGGAGGCCGATCTTTTTTGCTCTTTGATACACCGACTTGTATTGCTTTGCAGGGAATCTTTCCTCGCTTCCTCCTAGGTCAACTGATATGATGTTATCGTTCTTGCTTTCTACCCAGTCTAGGATTTCCATTCCCTTTTCTGGCCCATAGTTCCGGACGAGGTCGATTCTAAGATTGCATTCTATTGCGAAGTCCATTCTTGCACGGTCTATGCCTCTGTTTGCGGCATCGAGCATTTTTCCGTAATCAAGGCCCCGGAGCACGTGATCAAGCGGTGAGAAGCTGGCCTCCACGTATTGAACGTTGCACTGGGCCTCTGACTCTAGCATTTCGTAGGTGATGCGTTCGAATTGATTCTCTTTTGTGATGCAGTCAACGATGGTGCAGTATGCATTGATGAACTGAGGAAAGCTCGTGAACTGGAAAAAGTTTTGGACGTCCCTTGAAGTTTTGAAGGGTTTTTCCAGGCCGCCGTCATCCGCAAGCCATAGTAGGGTTTCAGGTCTAGTTGAGCCTACAATGTGAATGTGCTGCTCTGCTTTCGGAAGCTTTCTTATCAGTTGCTCGACTTTCATTGAACTCAATTAGCCCAATATTGATGCGAAGAATATATGGAGTTTCTCTTCATAAACTATGGAACGTTTCTGAATCTTCAGTAATCGTTAGTCTGCATCATCTACCTCTTGCAAAGAATTCTTGGGGTTCAAATGGGGGCTCCAACCTGTCACTAGAAGGATTCCTTTTCGACTTGTTTTCCATTCGCTTTTTGTTCACGTTATGCGCTGCCCTGTATCCATTACGAGCTGCACTGTTTGGCAAGAGGTAGGTCTACTCTCTTAACCGTGCGCACGCAACCACCGCGCTGGGGCTCAAGCGTTATTGTCAAATAGACCAAGAAGAAACAGAATCATAGCTTTCACTGTGGTTTACTTCTGTCCTCCACTCGTCTTCTAGCCGCACTGCTGTTTATAGAAGCTAATGCTCCCAAATCTCCTATACTCGCATACTTCAACGTCTCTAACGGTAACGCCATGATTATTGTGTTTGCCGCTTCTTTGCTTGCTTCACTCACTGCCGCCAGGATTCTTAGCTGCATAGCATTAGGGTCTTTCATGTTATCAGCCGCTTGTTTGTAAATGCTTGACGCTTTCAGTTCTGCATCTGCTTTAATCAAAACTGCCTGTCCTTCTCTATCCGCTTCTGCTTTTACCGCCAAGGCTCTTTTCATATCATCAGGCAAAGATATGTCTTGAATCTCTGCCTTAGTAATGTCCACACCCCACACTTTAGACAATTCGTCAACCTTGTCCTTGAAAGTGTTCGCCACTTCTTCACGTTTCATAAGCAAGTCGTCTAGACTGTATTTCCCCATCACGTCTCTGATGGAAGTCTGTGCATACTTGGCCACAGCGTCCTTATAATCTTCGATTTGCAGTATGACTTTCATGGGGTCCTCCACTTTGGAAAAAACAACCGTGTCTATGCTGACTGAAATGTTGTCTTTTGTGATCGTTGTTTGCCCTTTCAGCTGAATCGTCTGCATCCTCATGTCAACGACATAAAGCGTGTCAATGAGGGGCATTTTGAAATGCAATCCTGGTTTCTCTTCGATCTTCACTATCCTACCCAAACGAATTAACGCTACTCTCTCCCATTGCCTGACAATGTAATAGCTAAAGAAGAAAATGACGAGAACAACGAACGCTCCTAAAATGAGAGGAAGCACGGTTACAGTCCAATCCTCAAACATATTCTTCACCTCCTCCTTCTCTTCGTTCTTAATCCGACCTGGTATTTATCGTTGGCTACATAGCCCAAACTACTTCCTTGCGTCAGGCATGTGCCAAAAACTCTTTATTCGCTCTGCACAATCAGAGGGGCTTTTCACAGCAATCATCTCTTTCTGGTAATAGCTTGGAAGTTGTCGTTTGATGTGAGGCTGAGTGATCCGTTCATCCAATATCACTATGCACCCTCTGTCTATCGCTGATCTGTGAACGCGCCCACAGGCTTGAACCAGCCGCAGTATGGCCGGGGTCAAGTAGGCATATGTTCTCCCGTTTCCAGGGAACTGTTGATCAAGATAACCTATCAGTGATTCTTGGTAAGCGTCCCACGTTGCATATGGCAATCCAATGGCTACAACACATTTTAGGATGTTGTGAGGGTAGTCTATTCCCTCGCTCAGTTTAGCTCCCATGACTCCGTACAGAATGTTGTTAGACGAACTTGCTAGCTTCTCAATCACTTCGTTTCTCTTCATATTCGGCTCTTCCATAGTTGTCCTTCTGTATGTCTTTATCAGTGATGCGACTCTATGCATTAGTCTGTAGCTCGTGAAGAAGACGGCTATGTTGCCTTGACTGACGTTGGATATGGCTTCAACGTAACTTTTCCACTTCTCAAGCATCAAGTCGGTTCTTTTCTTGAACTCTGACGACACGTCCTCAGCAGCTAGGATAAGTCTGTTCTCAGCCGGAAAAGGAGGGTCAAACTCTTTCAGGCGAGCATTATCTGGCTTGTAGAGCATCAAGTCCCTGTAGACGGTTGGAGGAGACAGAAAGCCGCTCATGAGGATGGCTCCTCGCGCTCCTCTCAGAACGGGATCAACGACCTCTCTTCCGTCGAAGCACCTGACCTCCAGAGCAATCCTGTTCTTCTGGTCTCTTTCGATCAGGTGCGTATGTTTCGACCCAACATTCTTGAAGAAGCTCTCCATGAACGTGCCAATTCGATAATTGTAACTTGAAATTCTCTCAGAGCCAGACTCAAGTCGCTTCTCTTTCACGAATTCGCCATATTCTAGAAGTGTTGCTGAAGCTTCAAGACCGGATACGCTATTGTGAGCCAGGAACAGATCACTGAGTTCTTGAGGGTTAAGCCGTCTGAGATCTTCGTCTTTCAACGTCTGCCGAGCGTGCTGAAAAACCTCTCCCAGAAGAACGTTTAGGTGTTCTCTGACCGACCCAAGTGACTCATGCTCGAAAATCTCAGTCTCCTTTTGAGCTCTTTCTACTGTACTCTCTGTCAATTGATCAGAAAGCAATTCTCTGGCGAAGGTTGGAAGATTATGAGCCTCGTCCACGATTAAGAAGACCTTTGAGAGATCGACTCCGAAGCTCTTCAGTATTGATTCCCTAATTCTGGGGTCGAAAGCGTAGTGGTATGTTCCGAGAAAAACGTTCGCCTTAGGGAGAATTCTCTTCAAGGCTTCGTGAGCACAGAATCCTCGCCTGGCCATGATCTCAACCGATTCCTCTGGCGCAAGAATTCTTTGGGCGCAATCCAGAGCCAATTCTTCAGCTTCCTTTTTCCCTCTCAAGATGTTCATGTAGAATTTGCAGTAGGGCTTGGCAGAAGATTCGCAGCTATCTTTCAGTCTCTTGCATTCTTCAAAAAAGTCAACATATGAGAGATCGCCCCTTGTCTTCAAAGGACACATGTCTTGCTTGCTAAAGAAGGAGACCGCGGAAAGGTCACTTGAGAGTGCTCTTAGCTCTTTAAGGTAAATGTGCAACTGGCTTCTCGTTCTGAAGCAGATCATCAGTCTGTTATCTTCGAGCCCGGGCAAAACAGCAAGCAACGACGCAAGAGACTTGCCTACTCCGCATGGAGCACTCCCCACAAAAACCTCTTTGCTCTTGAGCGCTTTCACTGCCTCCTGGACAAACTCCATCTGTTCCTTCCGTATCTGATAGTTTTCAGGAAGCATGCTTCTCTTCGGAATCTTGTTTTTCACACGTTGACGGCTCGCCTTGAAATGCTCAGAAGCCATGCTTTCGGACATCAGGTATGTTCCGCATTCAGTGCAGAATCGACTGTTCTCATACTCTTCTGAAGAGTAGATCTTACCGCATTTGCGACAAGCGTAAGTCTGAGGCAATTTTTTCACAACAACTTATGCTTCAAATTGGCAACTTATACTTTGTTAGCACTCGTGAAGCACGTGGTCCGTGCTGCGTATGGTGGTTTTCACTTTAACTTTACTCTCCACACCCGGCGATTTACTGTTCAACTTAACTGTTAAAAGCTCGAAGAATCGCATGTTTTAATCCCTGTTGACTCGAGGAAGTGAGCAATTTTGGCACAGAATGCGGTGGTTAAGCCGATTTCATCTAAGGCGCTACTATCATTCAACATGGAAAACATAGACACCCTGTTCCCAGGGTTCATGTTAGGCGACTTCGCCGTCGTTCACGGCCTCTCGTCTATCTTGACGCTCTCGTTGCTGCTTGCCGTCAGAGCTCAACTCCCATACCAGTTGGGAGGGCTGGAGTCCAGTGTCGTGTTCGTCGACGGAGGGAACACGTTTAGGCTCTACAAAGTGTCTCGACTGGCCCGACTTCATCATCTGAAACCAAGGAACGTTTTGCAGCGAATCTTCATTTCAAGAGCTTTTACAGCGCACCAGATGACCTCAATAATCCTCGACAGACTTGAAGAAGCTGTCACAAGACACGATGCTAGACTCGTGATCATTTCGGATTTTCAGGGGCTATACCTCGACAAAGACGTCCCGCCAGAAGAAAGCAGAGAGGTCTTCACTCAAGTAACGGCATACCTTTCGAAGTTTGCTGAAGAAAAGAGCGTCATCGTATTAGCGACGTGCCTGCCACATTACTATTCTAGGCGCAGTGCTTTCTTCGATGCCGTTTTGTGTGCAAGGTCCAACGTCACGATATCCATAGGCAAGAAACCGACGTACCCCTTCGACAAACAGTTCACTCTTCAAAAGCACTCGATGTTCAAGCTGGCGACTGTTGATTTCCAGTCTGAAAACTTGACGTTGAAAGATTTCGAGAGAGGTGCTCTATGATGGGAAAGACTGTTGAGTCTTATCGACTTGCTTTAGACACGGAGATTCAGAGCTGGAGCGGGTTTGTCAAGGCTCTGCGCGCTGATGACAGAAGCGCGTTTGAACAGATGACCGACGCGTGCAGAAACCACGCCTCCGCAGGAAGCAATGCGACACGACCTGAGGTTTTTGAGCCGATGGTCATGTCAATCCTGCTGGAACAACAAAAGAAACTGAATCGTCTGGAGAAGGGGCTCGTTGCAATCAAGCAGAAGCTTGCCCAACCCTGATCGGGTGAAAGGCTGGGTACTCGACGTATATCCTTCCGCGCTTGGAGAGTTCGCGGTTTGGGTCATAGCTGAAAACGGAGAACGCCTACGCTTTACGGACAGTTTCAAACCCAAAATCTACGTTTCAGGGAATGAAGACAGCCTGGAGAGACTTGCCGGTCAATTCATTTACGATAGGGCCGTTGTCTCCTGGGATTTTGTCCGAAGATACGCAGACACAACTGACTCCGAACAGTCCAAAGTCTTGGAAGTGACTCTGAAAGACTGCCGAGCTTCACCGTCGTTTACTCAGAGAGTCCTCAAGGCCGGAAGATACTTGCAGTATCACGTTTTCAATTGCGACTTGAAACACGAGCAGCTGTACTTCTACAATCGCGACGTTTTTCCTCTGGCATTCGTCGAGGTTGAGTCTGAAGATTCCCAGTTGAAGTACTGTCTTCTAGATTCCGCTGAAAGCGTGGACTACGCGGTTCCGCCGTTGCGCATCTCGAAAGTCGACGTTGAGGTTGCCAAACAGGGCAAGATTGCCAAGATCACTGACCCGATCGGCAAGGTGGTCGTGAGCCAAGGCGATGACAAGGTGATCGTTGATTCGGGTGATGAGAAAGACATGCTGCTTCGGCTGGCACGGACTGTCGCAGAACTTGACCCAGACATCATCGTTACCAAAGGTGGAGATTCCTATCTTTTTCCGTATCTCGTGCGCAGGGCAGTCATCAACGGGGTTTTGGATAAGCTTGTTCTGAGCAGAGACGGGGTTCCTCTTGTTGCAAGAAACGTTCGGGGGAGAACCTTCTTTTCCTATGGGCGAACGTATTATCGCGCTCCGATGAGACGATTGTACGGCAGGGTCCATGTTGACGAGAAGAACACGTTCATCTTGGCTGAGTGTGGACTGGATGGGCTGTATGAGATAGCCAGAACTTGCAGGGTATCGTTGCACACGGCTGCGCGTTCGTCAATCGGCTCAAGCATGTCGTCCATTCAGTTCTACCAAGCCATAAAAGACGAAGTTTTAGTTCCTAGGAACAAAAGCATCCCAGAAGCCTTCAAATCCACTCTTGAGCTGCTAGTCGGAGACCGAGGAGGCTTCGTTTATGAGCCAGAGGTCGGAGTTCACGACGACGTTGGCGAAGTTGACTTTGCCTCAATGTACCCGACTGTGATGGTTAATAACAACATTTCTGCCGAAACAGTTCTCTGCAAATGCTGTCCCGACTCGAAACTCCGCATTCCCGAGCTTGGATATAACATCTGCGAGAAAAGGGTTGGAATCGTTCCCAAAGCTCTGAAATCTGTGATCGCGAAGAGGCTTCTCTACAAGAAGCTGAAATCGGAGACCAACGACGAGAGACTCAGGATGGTTTATGATAATCGTCAGACGGCTTTGAAATGGATTCTCGTCACGTGTTTTGGCTATCTCGGCTACAGAAACGCAAGATTCGGAACTGTAGACGGACACATCGGCGTCTGTGCTTTCGGCAGAGATGCTTTCTTGAAAGCGTCAAGAATGGCCGAACAAAAGGGGTTCAGGGTCATTCATGGTATCGTTGATTCTCTGTGGCTGAAGAAGAAGGGGGCCACAGACGAGGAATATCACGAACTCTGCAGGCACATCGCTGAAGAGACCAAGATCCCACTGAGCTTTGAAGGCCGCTACAACTGGATCGTATTTCTACCGTCTAGGATGCATCCAAACGTCGGCGTTTTGAATCGCTACTACGGAGTGATGGAGAATGGCAAAATCAAGGTCAGAGGCCTGGAGGTTAGAAGAAGAGACACGCCTCCATTCGTGCAAGATGCTCAGACCAGAATGCTGGAAGCGCTTGCAGAGGCCAAGAACTCGAAGGAATTTCTGGAGAAGATCCCTGACGTGTTGAAGGTTTTAAGAGACTTCAGAGAGAAGCTCCTTGCAGGAGACGTTTCTGTCTGGGACCTGATAATCACGAAGCACCTGTCCAAGGACCCGAAGATGTACAAGCAGATGGTCAGTCAAGTCATCGCAGCCAAACAACTGATGAAAGAAGGCGTCGAAGTTACCGCTGGAAAAAACGTGAAGTTCCTCTTCACCAGCGCCGAGAACAAACGCTACGACCGAAGGGTTACTGCTGAAGAGTTGATAGAGAAGAACACGAGCTCAGACGTCAAAAAGTACCTGCTCCTTCTATACGCGTCAGCCGCCAACCTGCTCAGTCCTTTCGGCTATTCCGTAAAGACCACTTATGATGAGGTTAGAGGACAGCGACAAACCAAACTGCCAGCTTGAGCGACGCTGAACTCATGAACCAGATCAGGACGCACTCAACTACGGCGCGCGCGCAAGAGGTGAAGCATCAACCCATCAGCCACAAAAACATCAACTCTCAGTCTTCGTCTTGATCGGAAAATCATAATGAGCCCAACGCGAACATTAACAAGCAAGCACGCGCTAGAACCCGTAGAACTGCCTGGAATCCATTTCTTGCCCTTTGCGATTTCCCAAAGTGCTTTGGGACTTAGTATGAATAGAACATGTTTCATGAGGAGGATGGTGATGAAAGGAGAAGGGAGAACGACCATCCACCACACTCATCCATTGATACTTACCGTTTGAAGTATTTTTTGCTTTTTTCAGTAGACAACGTTGAAAAAGATGAGTTTGTGCTGCAAAAAGATAAAAACTGGGCCTTGAAAACATAAGGTACCTGTATATTCTTTCAATTGGAGAGATTTACACTCTTGACTACGCGCGTGATGCAAACCGACAAGATGTCAATAGAGAGGGCTTAAGAGTTCAAACGTGAGCTTTGACCTAAGCGACCCCGCCAAACCTAATTCTGCCTTATTTCCATCAAACGGAATCTGTTTTGAGCACATCTTGTGAGCGTGTGTGGGGGGTAAAGTTTTATCCAAAAGGGTGGAATCTGCTACAGTAGTTTGGGCGAACAAAGGATGGTTTCACGGGCAATGGGGCATATCAGCATTAAGACAATTCCTGAGGATGGTCTCACGTTGGAACAGAAAACCGCTGTGAAAGCATTGAAACAGCACTGTTTCAGTGATGTTTACCAAGAGGACATTGATGGATGCTTCATTGCTCAGGGTTTTGCTAGGGTTCTCGCCTATGAGGAGACTGGGCTTGTGGGTCACTTGATGTTAATCAAAAGACATGTGGAATTTGACGGAAAGGATGTTATTCTTGGAGGCTTCGATGGAGTGTGCGTGTCAGAAAGTTTGAGACGCAGAAAGATTGGCACAAGACTGATGAAGAAAGGTCTTCAAATTCTTGAAGACGAAGGTTGCGACGTTGCGTGTCTCAACGCGGACTTTAAGAAAACGGCTGACAAATTCTATGAAAAGATTGGATTTAGGTTAATGAACCGACAAATATCCTTTGAGGATGTCCACGGGAAAACAAGATACGATACTGGAACGATGTTCATACCAGTCTGTTCAAAAGAAGTCTGTAACCAGCTAATGAACAGTGAAAAGATATTTCATTATGGAAAAGGTTATTGGTAAAAACATCAACAACCGTCGAGTGAAATTTGGGTTTGGGGATAAAACTTTACCTCAACGAACTATCTTTCACGTGCTAATGAACCTTCTTCTACGGAAAGGTAGTTATCAGGACTGTATAGACGGTTCGGATTTGCCAAAGCGTTGCGTGCGCTAGAGCCTATGAAGCATTTAATTAACGCTTTCTTTGTAATAATTCTATCATGGAAAAATATGCGCGCGCATTGTTGTACCTATTTTGGCTTGAGCTAAAGAGAAGCATATTTGGAGTGAAGTATTTTGCAGAAGTTGATGTGACGGACAACTGTAATCTCAGATGCAAACATTGCTATCATTTTCACGGTAAAGACGAATTTAACAAACAAGAGCTATCCATAGACGTATGGGAACAAAGGTTCAAAGAACTGTACAAGTCAGGAATTAGGAACATTCTTCTGGTTGGTGGGGAGCCTGCGCTCAGGATTGATGTTCTTATGCTTGCCCACAGGATATTTCCTTTTGTCTATGTCATAACAAACGGAACAATTAAGATACCAGAAGAATTCAATCATAGGCTCTATGCTTCAATAGATGGGTCTCAAAAAACAAATGATTCAATCAGAGGAGACCATGTTTTCTCAAAAGTGGTGAAGAACTTTTCAGGGGATAAGCGTGTTGTTGTCAATATGACAATCACGAGGGATAATTACAAAGAGCTTGAGGACGTTATAAAAATTGCAAAAGAGAACGGTTTCAAAGGTGTCGTTTGTAACATATGCACAGGTGGAACCGATGTCACTGTTCCTCTGGTTGTAGGAATAAAGGAGAGAAAAACCATAGTAAAAGAACTGAAACGAGTGAAGACATTATACCCAAAAGATTTTCTTTTGAGCAAAGCGATGATAAAATGGTATGAATACCCAGACCATACTGGTCCATGCTACTGGGGCGATGAAGTGTTACATTTCGACGCTTCATGGAACAGAAGGCGGTGTTTTGGAAACAATGCGGACTGCTCCAATTGTGGGTGTCTGGCAGGGACCTTTCAAAGTCCCTTAAAAATGCTGAGGCATCCAAGAGAGATGATGAAAATAGGTATATGTTCATAAGTGAAGCGCATGGCACACACTCAAGCTCTCCTTCACTCCATTAACAACTTTGCTCCAGCGGCAGTATCGAACCGTCCTCACGTTGGTTTGGGGTAAAGTTTTATCCCAAAATCAAACCTGAATAAGTCGATAGAATTGTGCATACTAAGAATGTAGTTCAAGAGCGTGGATGAAGGAAGCGGAACACCAACCCGCTTTCCCATCACAACTGCTAACGTCGCCACCACCACTATGAACAGAATCACAGTCGCCATCAGAATCGGATATCGAATCATATAGGGATTGTTGATTCCTTCTAGGTAGTAGAAAATTGCGAAGAGCACGACCCCAACCAACACTGCGAGTATCAAGAGTCTTGTTTTGGTTGACAAAGCTAAACCCTTGCCAAATCTACATCGATACCACGCGTCTATTATCGTTGTTCCTCGGCGCGCACGTCCTGCAAAAAGCATTTTCAAAGAGTAGCTGCATAACATCCTGTTGGTGCACCATCATCTCGGAGGGGCCAAACATGGATAAACATTCGCGCGAAAGAATTCCAAGTAGAGCGCGCGAAATCGGATTCGCTGTCGGAGGTTGCTCACAAGGATACTTAGGTCATATTTGATACATATGCTGAACCCGGGGTGGGGCAGTTGCGCACATGCACTCAAGAACTCCTAGAAGATGCGTATTTGGCCAAGCGACTTCACCCAAGACCAGACTAGAACAGGCGCGCGTGAAATTAGGGGCATAAGTGTTAGATGGAAACCACCATGGTCCTCAGCAGTTTGACTCCTTTTTTCGCAGCAAGTTCATTGCTCAGCTTGCGAATTCCCGTGCCATCTCCTTTGACAGCTATCGCTTCAAGACATTCTCTTTCGCTGAGGTGAATGTGCATTGTCGAACATATTAACTCCGAAAAATGGTGCTGCACGTCTGTGAGCACGCTCTCTAGGCCTCTGACTTCATGATCGTAAAGCATCATCAGGACTCCAGCCTGACCTCCCTTTTCCTTTTGAAGCCACTCTTTCTCAGAGATGAACATCCTAACGGCGTCTTGAACAGCCTTAGAACGGTTGCTGTAGCCCATTCTGCGTGTGATTTTGTCAAAATCGCCGAGCAGCTCTGGGGGAAACGTTACGCCCACCCTCACTATGTTCGTCATTCTTTCACACCTCGTTCTATCGCGTCCTCAAATAAAGTTTTTATGCAGGTCCAGTGTTACCGTTGTATAAAAAAGTGTTACTGAGTGAACAAAATGAGCAACAAGACCTACTTTACAACAGTCGACGTTGCGCTAACAGGTGTCTTCTGTGCCGTTTTCGCGGCCTTAAACTTGACTTTGGGACCCCTGAGTTTTCAACTGCTGCAGCTTCCAATACTTCATGATTTTGCAGTTTTCTTTCCATTGCTAGTCGTCACATGGGCGACCGGGCGGTTCGGCACAAGGCTGCTAGTCGGCATCATTGGCTCAATGGTTGCCATACTCCTAGGAGGCCCATCGCTTATAATCTGTTTTGCCGCTTCAGCGGTAATCTTTGACCTGCTAATGTTTGCAAATCAACACAGAATCCGCATTTCAATCTACAGCTTGACAATAGCAGCCATTGCGACGATCGTATCTGCCTATATTGCCGGAGTATTGATCGGCGTGTTATTCACGCCCAACCAAACGCTTCAATGGGCGCTGACTTTTTGGGGAGGATGGCACCTGATTGGTGGAATGCTAACGCTTGCGATAACCCTGCCCATCATATTGACCTTGGAAAAGGCAAATGTGAGAAAGATCAAGGGTAACTGAAGGAGCAAAGGGAACTTAAAGCTTCGAATCAAGACGCCGTCAACCTGCACGGACGTCCATGGCCCTCTCCCGTCATCGAAGTCAGAATGGGCTTCGTTGCCAAACAAGTCTCGAAAAGCTCTGCTTTGGGCGGACAAGCTATTTTCTAAGTTTAAGCTGCACGTATTCGCCTACTAGTATCGCAGCAGGATAGTACAATTCTTCTTCAGCCTGCGCGTGTAGGGTAAGTCTCTCGGCAAATCGGAGGTATTCCAGTTTCCCTTCTTTCTTTGCGGCAGCAACCAGTTTTTGATGGCAGTGAGTATTTGTTTGTGTTCCTTTAGCATCTGGTTAAGCTCTGCCTTCAGCTTGTCGGTCATCAGCAAGATGTCCTCCATGTCTGACGTTACCCTGCCTTTTGAAAGCAGAGGCAACAACCCAAGCGGCGGCAAGGCAAAATCTTCCTCTTTCACAAAATGCGGAAGCAGAATCTTCGCCACTTTCTTTGCTGTTTCTCCTGTTTCGCCGCCCCCTCTTGTCCCCTTTCTCAGCTCTTTGTGCAGCTCCTCGTGCTCCATCTCCATCGTGTGAGGAATTGTGAAATCCATCATATACCCGTCCGATATTTGTTATATTCCTTTAATAGCCTTTTACACTGCACGAGTTGCTTCCTCCGTCACAAAGACGTGAATAGAGAGCGTTCGCTATTTTCTGGCGACCAGGAGGATGAATTCTCGCTCGATTCTTTTGCGTTCTGTCAGGCCTTGAACATGCGTGAAAAGGTCAGGATCGGTTTCTTTCAACAGTTGTAATTCCGTTTCTGTTCTTACGTACCGTCTGAGTTCAAAAGTGGCGTTGAATCGGATGAGTTTGGCTTCTTGAACCTTGAACCCTGTCAGTTCCAGCTTGTTCGAAAGCGTCTCCTCGTCTTCTATGTAAATGTCGCAGCTTTCGTCCATGACTGGACGAATTCTTCTCCTAAGCTTCCAATGTGCGTCCCCGGATGAGTAGTCGGTGAACAGTAGCAGCCCCTTGTCTTGAAGGACTCGAAAGGCCTCTGAAAAGATGCCTTCCTTTTGAGAATAGTCTGAGGCCACAAAGAAACAGGTCACAATTTCAAAAGTCTCATTGCCGAATGGAAGGTTGAGAGAGTCTCCAAGAACCAGTTGTCGGATGCGATTTTTTGCACTTCTCAGCATTGAGATGGAGAAGTCCAGACCCACGGTGTCGCTGTTTCCTGGAAAAAGCTTTCCAGCGATTCCAGGGCCGCACCCGATATCGAGGACCAGCCTGCCCTCAATCAGCTCTGCAATCTCGTTGACTATCTTGACGATTCCTTCCGTGCGTATGCCATAGTCCTTTTCGAACGATTCGCTTCTGCGCTCCCAGAAATCCCTGAGCGATTCAACGGAGCCCTTGTATGTAGGATTCATCGTCAATCAATTCTTGTCGCATCAGACCTTGAGGGAAGACAAGCCTTAGACATCCTAGATGAATCCAGCGTCCATGAGTCTCAGCCCGAGGGCCAGGCTTCCCTTGAATTGGATTTTTCCAGACATGAACGCTGTCAGAGCGCTCTGTTTGCGGTTGATTAAGTCAACAAAGTCCGCGTCAACGATTTTGATCGCGATTTCGGGAGACGGGTGGATTCCCTCCTTTACTTCCATCTTTCCGTCTTTGATAATTATCGTCCAGTCTCCTCCGTTGGATCCCGTGACGTTCATCTGCACCACCGCCTCAAGCCCCCCTGCCTTGCTTGGGTCGAACGTGCTCGGCAAGGCTTTCTCAAAGAACTCCTTCGGTGTTTTGATGGTCATGGGCTCTGGCATCCAGAAGAAAGCTGCGTGAAAGAACGGTTCTAAGCTGCTTTAAAGAACTTTGACTTGGGGTTTCCACAGATCGGACATTTTTCAGGCGGTTCATCTTCGACAGTGTTTCCGCAGACGCTGCAAACGTAATATTCGGCTTTTGGCGGTTCATTGCCCGCTTTCAAGGCGTTGACTGCTTTTGTGAAGAGTTTCGCGTGGACCTGTTCAACTTGGTTTGCCACGTTGAAGCTCCAGGTCGCTTGACTATTCTTCTCCTCTTTCGCCATCTTGAGGTATTCGGGGTACATTTGTTTGAACTCGAAGGTTTCTCCCCCAACAGCAGCGTTCAGGTTTTCAGCCGTTGTCTTAACTTCTCCTATGACCCTCATATGGTTCAACGCGTGAACGGTCTCTGCCTCAGCAGCCGCCCTGAACAGTTTGGCGACCTGCGGTCGGCCTTCTTCCTCGGCCTTCTGAGCAAAGGCTAGGTAGCGCCTGTTTGCCTGAGACTCGCCTGCAAACGCTGCTTTCAGGTTCTCCAAGGTCTTGTTCATTTGGTCTTTCACCTTGATGTTCACTATTCGAATGACTTGATATAAGCTCTGCTGTTTGATTCACTGTCACCGTCCAGCGCGCGCTGAGACTAAGTTACTGTCTGTTTCTCATGCTTGTTCACTGCAAAAACAGTTAAACTTCCGATAACCGGTGGTCCACAAGAAAGTTTAATATGATTTCCGCTTTTCTCTGGGCAATTACAACGCCTTCTACCATACAGCTATGCTGCAAGAAGCCTATAGGCATTTTGAAATTGATGTTTGACAATAATACAAATTACGTTCAAATCGTATTTAGAAACTACAGAATAACGATAGCGCGCGCGAGTGTGATTTTTAGCGCGCGCCTAGAATTTTCGATATAAAAAGAAGATTTTTGTTTTATCTTACGAAGTCGTCGAATGTCCAGAAGTGGTTTTCTTCTTGGATTATGATGTCTTCGAACATGCGTCTTGTTGTTGTGTCGCCGCATTTGAGTGCTTCGGCGATGATTTGGCGGTACAGTGATATTGTGGTGCTTTCCAATGCGTGATCCAATGTTAAAAAGTCCTGGGCTGTGTCGCCGACTACTGGTAGTGGATCTGGTTTGTATGTTGCTTCGCCTTCA
>Ga0187886_1000337_pt1 | contig 59375 bp, 49 predicted proteins | sample June2016WEW_20_1_FD_133001 | JGI IMG/M metagenome (GOLD analysis project Ga0187886, IMG submission 133001) | Peatland microbial communities from SPRUCE experiment site at the Marcell Experimental Forest, Minnesota, USA - June2016WEW_20_150 | ecosystem: Environmental > Terrestrial > Soil >... | reverse complement strand
TTTCACACTCGACTTCTCGTACATTCATGGTGGAAGTGTTCGCACGTCTGCCAAAGCCCGCTACCGGCAATGGATGACACATAAACTTGCATCGTGGGTGGATCAGTTCGGTACGTTTGGTTGTGTTGGATGCGGACGATGCATTACGTGGTGTCCGGTTGGTATTGATATTACAGAAGAAGCGCGTGCAATTCGTGAAAATCAGCCATGACAAGGTTAACGCCTATGAAGGAGAAAAGCTATGGAAGACCTTAAAAAAATCCTTGCAGAACATCCATTCTTTAAAGGACTTGATGAAGAACATTTTGCGCTCATAGTCGGTTGTGCATCGAATGTACGCATCGACGCCGGTAAGATGATTCTTCGAGAAGGTGAAGAAGCGAATCACTTCTACCTCATTCGTTCGGGAAAGGTGACGCTCCAATTGATGACGCCCAATAAAGGGCCTGTCATCATTGAAACATTAGATGAGGGAGACATTCTTGGCTGGTCGTGGCTTGTACCGCCCTATACTTGGCATTTTGATGCAAAGGCGTTGGACCTTACCCGTATGATCGCCCTTGATGGGAAATGCTTGCGTAATAAGTGCGAGAACGATCATCATCTTGGGTACGAATTGCTGAAGCGTTTTGCCGATATTATGATGAAACGATTGGAATCCACACGTTTACAACTATTGGATATCTATGGCGACCGCTCCTGACTTACAATCTTTTAAAGTTGATTATAAATGGAATCCCATGCTTCCATGGCCATTTCAAATTCGGCGTGTGAAGCACGAAACGGAAGACACTTTCACTGTTGAATTACAGCCACTGGGCGATTTAGAAGAGTTCACTTTTTTGCCTGGACAGTTTAATATGATATATGTGTTCGGTGTCGGAGAAATTCCAATTTCTATTAGTGGTGATCCGGCAAATCCGCGTACACTCGTACATACAACACGTGCCGTCGGTTCCGTAACGAAAGCGATGGATAAAATGCGCCGCGGAGATATTCTCGGTATTCGCGGACCGTACGGAACTCCATGGCCTGTAGAGCATGCGAACGGTCAGGATGTGGTGTTTGTTGCAGGAGGCATCGGATTTGCGCCGCTGCGGCCAGCGTTGTATGAAGTTGTCGCTCACCGCGAACAATACGGAAAAGTTGTCCTCTTGTATGGTACAAGAACACCTTCAGATGTTCTCTTCCGACAGGAACTTGAAAACTGGCGTGCGCGATTCGATCTTGAAATCTATGTCACAGTTGATCGTGCAATGAGCGGCTGGCGTGGAAATGTCGGTGTCGTTACGAATCTCATTTCTCGGGCTCCTTTTGATCCGCGCAAAACAATGGCATTTGTTTGTGGTCCGGAAGTGATGATGCGGTTTACAACAATGGAACTGCACAAACGCGGTGTCGATAATGAGCATATTTTTGTTTCGATGGAACGCAATATGAAATGTGCCATTGGTCTGTGTGGACATTGCCAATTTGGTTCGGTCTTCGTCTGTAAAGATGGCCCAGTGTTCCGATACAGTCAAATTAAAGATATGTTGGTGAAGTGGGAAATTTAGTCCACTGAGAGACAACGAAAGTGCTGATGGTTACAACATAAGCGAACATTGGAAATACAACTTCCTCAGCAGAAGAAAGAGTACTCAGATGTCAAAAAAGAACACAACAGCCGTGAAAGCGGCGACACAGAAGAAAACCCGGAAACCGAAACTTGCCGTCTGGAAATTTTCCTCCTGCGATGGCTGTCAACTGAGTCTGCTCGACTGCGAGGATGAACTTTTAGCTGTCGCTGAGCATGTTGACATTGCAAACTTTCCGGAAGCATCTCGTACGGCTACGAAAGGTCCATACGATATCTCGCTGGTAGAAGGTTCCATTACAACACCACACGATGCTGAACGTATCCATCAGGTGCGGCGGCAATCGAAAATTCTCGTCACTATTGGTGCATGCGCAACCGCTGGCGGTATTCAGGCACTCCGTAATTTCAAAGATGTGAAACGATTCATCGAAGCGGTCTATGCCAATCCTAAGTTCATTGAGACGTTGAATAAATCTACACCGATCGCAGATCACGTATTTGTCGATTTTGAATTACGTGGTTGTCCAATCAGTAAGCATCAATTGCTGGAGGTCATCAGCGCGCTTCTCAATGGCCGAAAGCCAAACACACCGTCATATGCAGTTTGTGTCGAATGCAAGCTGCAAGGAATCACGTGCGGCTTGGTAGCGCACGGTCCAATATGCCTCGGTCCGGTCACGCAAGCCGGATGCAACGCCTTATGTCCATCGTACCACCGTGGTTGCTTCGGTTGTTTCGGTCCGAAAGAAACACCAAACACTTCTGCGCTCAGTACATACTGGAAAACATTAGGGGTGAAGGACGACGATTTGGTACGTCTGTTCCGCGGATTCAATGCTTATGCCGAAGCATTCCGAAAAGAGAGTGAAGCGCATGAAAAGTAAAACACTGAAAGTTGATTACCTTGCCCGTGTGGAAGGTGAAGGTGGATTGCTTGTGAAGGTCAACGGCAAGAAAGTCACCGATGTGAAATTCAACATCTTTGAACCCCCGAGATTCTTCGAAGCCTTTCTGCGTGGAAGATTGTACAGCGAAGCACCGGATATTACCGCACGTATTTGCGGCATTTGTCCTGTAGCGTATCAAATGAGTTCTGTTCACGCGATGGAGCATGCCTTCGGTGTTACGGTGGATGGGCAACTTCGCGCACTCCGTCGTTTACTTTATTGTGGAGAGTGGATCGAAAGTCATGCACTGCATGTCTTTATGCTGCATGCCCCTGATTTCCTCGGCTATGCTGATGCGATCCAAATGGCGAAAGATCATGGCCCCGTTGTCCAGATGGCACTGAAACTTAAAAAGGTTGGAAATGATATTGTTACTCTTGTAGGTGGAAGAGAAATCCACCCAATTAATGTTCGTGTTGGTGGCTTCTATAAACTGCCGACGAAACAGGAGCTTGAGACATTAGTTGAGCGATTGAAGTGGGCGGTCGATGCTTCCATCCAGACAGTGAAGTTTACAGCTAAATTGCCGTTTCCTGAATTTGAACGTCCCTATGAATATGTCGCGCTTCGTCACGAGCGAGAATATCCAATGAACGAAGGACGACTTGTTTCCAACAAAGGATTAAACATCGGTATCCACGAGTATGAAAACCATTTTATGGAAGAGCATGTTTCGCATTCCAATGCACTTCATTCGATATTAAAAGAACGCGGCGCATACTTTGTGGGACCGCTAGCGCGTTACAATTTGAATTTTGATAAATTGACTCCCGCGGCTCAGGATGCCGCCAAGTCAGCAGGTATCGGAAAGGGAACGAATAACCCATTTAAGAGTATTATCGTACGGGCGGTTGAAATGCTCTATGCATGTGAAGAAGCGCTCTGTATTATCAAAGAATATAAGATACCGGAGAAGGCAGTGGTGGATATTGAACCAAAGCTCGGCACCGGTTATGGCTGCACTGAAGCACCCCGCGGTATTCTCTACCACCGCTATCGTTTAGATGAGCGAGGAATCATTCTTGATGCGAAGATCGTTCCACCAACATCACAGAACCAGAAAACGATAGAGCAGGATTTGCGCGAGTATATTCCGTCACGCATGAATCTCTCGCAGGAAAAACTCACATGGCAGTGCGAGCAGGCGATCAGGAATTACGATCCATGTATCTCGTGCGCAACGCATTTTCTGAAGATTGAGATCGCACATGAATGATACATCCGAAACACAACGCATTTCAATATTCTTTCAATGGACATCTCTTTCTCTCGACAATACATATGTGTTATCGACGATTCAACTGCAAAGGTAACCTTAAACGTCTCTGGTGCACATTCATCATTTTATGGAGGTGACGTATGGCGAAGCTTGGCGATATGCTTGATTACCTGAAGAAAAACAGTGTGCGCTATGAAGTGATAGAACACGTTCCTGCGTTTACAGCGCACGAGGCTGCGGTTGCCTCGCATGTGCCGGATAAGGATTTAGCGAAGACACTCATCGTTCAGACAGACGATAAATATTGCATGGTCGTCATGTCGGCTGACCACCGGCTGGATGAACATTTGCTGGGTAAAGCAATAAAAGCGAAGCATGTACACCTTGCACAAGAGGAAGATTTAAGACCGCTCTTTCCGGATTGTGAATTGGGTGCAATGCCGCCGTTTGGTAATTTGTACGCTCTTCCCGTGTACATCGATAAATCGCTGACAAACGATGACGAGATTGTCTTTAATGCATGCTCGCACACTAAATCGATTCGGCTGAAGATGAACGACTATCTGGGATTGGTGAAACCGGTAATTGCGGAATTCTCACGTTCGCGGTTTGAGATTGAAGAACAATAATGATCGAGAAACCTTCCGAAGGTTCTAAGAACTTGATCGAAAATAATCTTCGGAAAACTCTTCTCGTCGGTGTCGGCAATGAATATCGCAGTGATGATGGCGTCGGGTTGGTAGTAGCGCGGGAGATACATGAGAAACTGATTCCTTCGGTCACAGTAAAGGAAGAATCTGGCGAAGGCGCCGCCCTGATGGATGCCTGGCAAGGATTTCAGAATGTTATTATAGTGGACGCAGTTTCATCCGGCGCAATGCCCGGTACTATTTTCAGAATAGATGCGAATAAAGAAATAGTACCAATAAAGTTCTTTCATTATTCAACACATGCATTTAGTGTTTCGGAGGCAATCGAACTGGCACGTGCGATGAATGTCCTGCCAGCGAAGTTCGTAGTCTACGGGATTGAAGGAAATAACTTCACCGCAGGAGTAGATATCTCGCCTCCTGTGAAAGAGGCGGCAAATCAGGTGATCGAACAGATTGTCGGAGAATTTGAAGTAGTAGGCCGGTAGAAGAAAAGTCGCCCGTTGCCGGATGTCGCATGTTTCAATATGATAAGTTGTAATTTATGAACAAGAACATCATTTATCAAAGGAGCTTACTGTAATGCAAATTTTTGTCCTTCTTAAAATGGTACCAGATGTTGTGGAAGAGCTTGTTATCGACAAGGATGGGAAGTCTCTCGATGAAGAACTCGTTCGGTTTAAACTCAATGAACCTGATGAACATGCACTCGAAGAAGCCGTGCTCTTGAAAGAAAAGTACGGCGGTTCGATTACCGTCATGGCACTCGATGCACCGGACGTCGACGATGCACTGTACCTTGCATTGGCGAAAGGTGCCAACCAAGCGTTTCGTATCTCCGGTGAGTGCAAAGGCTGGCAAACACCAGTTGTTGCGAATCTTTTCACTTCATTTCTGTCTTCACACTGCGGGCCACTCACAAACGAAACAGTAGTGCTGACAGGATCGCAGGCAATTGACGATATTGAGGGAGAACTTGGAGCTTGCATCTCGGAGATGTTAAAGCTTCCGTACATAAGCGTTGTAACAAGATTAAGTGTAGATGGAGGGACAAAGTCGGCCACAGTACTTAAAGAGTTTTCAGGTGGACTTCGCGGAGAATTCACAGTGCCGCTCCCTGCGGTTATTGGAATTCAATCGGCATCGAAGCCTCCCCGCTACGTTCCGGTTGCAAAAGTTAATGCAGCTAAAAAGACTGCTAAGATTGAATCTGTGTCACTCCCTGCCCCAAACATTAAATCTGCTTTGTTGCTCCGTAAAATGTTTACTCCGGCAGCTACAGGAAAAGCCGAAATGCTGGAGGGATCGCCGAAAGATATCTCGGCCCGCTTAATTGAAATAATTACGCAACGTGGAATTCTATAGGGAAGACAAGATCATGGCAAAAGAAATCATTGTTGTTGCAGAAATTCTCAAGGGTAATATTTCCGACATCACTTATGAAATGCTTGGCGTCGGACGGAAACTTGCAGACTCTCTTAAAAAACCGCTGTTTGCGTGTGTTGCTGGAACCGATGGATCAACTCTAGCAAAAACTCTCGGCGCTGCCGATAAGGTTTTGCTTGTTGAAAATCCGGCATTTGCGGTTCCTTCATCAGATGCGAGTACATCTTTACTCGTTGAAATTATTAAACAGAGAGAACCCGCACTTGTGCTCATTGGCGGGACAAATATTGGCACTGGCGTCGGTATCATTCTTTCATTGCGTACAGGATTACCTCATATAAATTTTTCTAAAGATATTCAGTCAGAAAATGGAAAAATTGTCGTCACGAGCCAATTATTTGGAGGTAAAATTCTTGCCGAGGTAGAAGTGCCAGCCGGCGGCGCTATCGTAAGCGTAGTGCCCGGCGCACTTCCGCTGGAAGCAGGAAAGAGCACACGTACACCTGAAATTGAGAAGTTGACAGTCCCTGCCAGCGAATCGAAAATAGTCTTTAAACAGTTCATCGAACCTGAAACTGGCGATGTTGATATCACCAAGCAAGATGTGCTAATATCCGTGGGACGCGGAATCGAAAACGACTCAAATCTTGAACTTGCCGACGAGCTTGCCAAGCTTCTCGGAGGAGCAGTGTGTGGATCCCGGCCGGCAATTGATCAGGGATGGTTGCCGTTGAGCCGGCAAGTTGGAAAATCAGGAATGATGGTGAAACCGAAATTATATCTGGCGCTGGGCATCAGCGGAGCGCCGGAACACGTGGAAGGTATGAAAAACTCAGGACTCATCATCTCCATCAATAAAGATCCGAATGCCCCTATATTCGGCATCTCACACTACGGTGTTTGTGCTGATTTGCTCGATGTCGTTCCCGCATTCATCGATGAAATTAAAGCACGTAAGGGTGGAGGGTGATGACGATGGATCCAGTTGCAGTTGAAGTGTTTGGTGTTCCTGGGTATGTTATCTTTTGGATTGCAGCGTTAATTGCCTTTTGGCTGTTTGGTAGAAGGGTGACTATTCTGATCGGGCTTCTGAGAAAAGCACAGCCGGAAAATTGCACATACCAGTTTGGCAAGCGCCTGCAACTTTTCTTTGTTAATGTGCTCGCGCAGAAACGCCTGTTTTATGAATACCTGATCGGTGGCGCCCATTTTCTGATCTTCTGGAGTTTTATCCTCTTTGCTGGGACGTTTGCGTGGAATTTGCCGCGTTGGCTCTTCCCATTTTTACCAATGCCGTATGCCGACGAGATTCCTATTATCAGATTTCTATTTGTGGTGATGAGCGTTGTAGGTCTTCTTGCTGTCGCATTTGCAGTTGTCAGGCGAGTATTCTTCCCTCCGCCGCATTTGCAAAAAACCTGGGATGCAAATATCATTCTTGCGCTCATCTCTCTTGTTCTTCTCACGACATTGTTCGGAATGGCATTCAAAGCCGGCGCTGATGCAGCGACGGGCGAACAGTTGATTATGTTTGATAAAATTCTTGCAACCACAATTCCACAACTGAGCGTAAACAGTGCTGAACGTCTATACGTACTTATGTTCTGGCTGCATCAACTTGTTGTGCTTGGATTCCTCGCGTATCTTCCGTACTCAAAACATCTTCACCTTCTTGCCTCGCCATTCAACGTGTTCTTTGGCAATGTGCGACCCGCTGGAGACTTGAGCGATGGCATCTCTGATGAACGAAGAGTTGCGGGCGCATCTAAGTGGGATGAATTCACATGGAGACAATTATTCAATGCTTTCTCATGCGCTGAGTGTGGTCGCTGCGACCGTGCATGTCCTGCACTGAACTCCGGCTATTCACTTTCTCCTCGCTTGGTGATACATAACGTGAAAGAACATCTCCTCGAATCGGGATTAAAGAAAAAAAACGGAACAAAGAAGAGTGAGGAAACGAAGAAGTCGTTGATAGGAGGATACATTACTGAAGCGGATCTCTGGGCATGTACAACCTGCTATTCCTGTGTGGATCGATGTCCCGTGTTCAACGAACATGTGTCACTCATCGTCAGTATGCGGCGGTATCTTGTCGGGCAAGGTTCAGTAAGTAAAGAAATTGAGGAAACGCTCGTCAAGTACAATCGCTACGGAAATTCATTCGGTCAATCAGATCGAGCGCGTCCTAAATGGACACAGGGTTTAGATTTCACAATCAAAGATGCGAGAAAGGAATCGGTAGAATATCTCTGGTGGGTTGGTGATTATGCATCATTTGACACACGCCTGCAAAACATTACACAGACGACAGCAAGATTGTTCCGTCATGCCGGACTTGATTTCGGACTTGTGTATGAGGCGGAACGAAACGCCGGCAATGATCTCCGGCGTATCGGTGAAGAAGGACTGTTCGAGCTCCTTAAAGATAAGAATCTACAGACTCTCGACAAGGCTCAATTCCGTACTATTGTAACGACCGATCCTCATGTATATAATACATTGAAGAATGAATATGGATTGAGCGGTTCGGCAAATGGAAGGATTGGTAATGGAGTCGGTCGCACTTGGAACGTGAAGCATTATACGGAAGTGTTGGATGATCTGATAAAGCAGGGGAAGCTCAAACTTTCGCGAAAGCAATCACATCGGGTTACTTATCATGATCCCTGCTATCTCGGGCGATATAATGGTATCTATGATGCACCGCGACGTGTGCTGCAGGCAACAGGAGCCCAATTAACAGAAATGCCGCGCAACGGTGCAAAAAGCTATTGTTGCGGGGCCGGTGGCGGAAGAATCTGGATGCAGGATAGTACTGGTATCAAAGAGCGCCCATCGGAAAGCCGCGTGCGTGAGGCTGTCTTGGCTTCCCAGGCAGAGGTGATGGTTGTCGCTTGCCCAAAAGATGTCGTGATGTTCCAAGATGCCGTGAAAACGACGGGAAATGAAACAAAAATTATAGTCCGGGATATTTCCGAACTTGTATGGGAAGCATTAGAGCATTGATAGAAGGAATGAATGCAATGAAAACAAATGAAGTGACTGTAGAATCGGCAGACAACTTGACGTTAGAAAATCTCTTCAGCACGCCGGAGGGCCAGAAGGTTTTATCATGCATTCAGTGTGGAATATGTGCAGGCACGTGTCCCTACGGTGAATATATGGCATATCCACCGCGGCGCATCATCGAAATGTTGCGTGCGGGATTGATTGAGGAAGTATTTCAATCGAATAGTCTGCTTAACTGTGTCGCTTGCTATGCGTGTATGGCGAAATGTCCTCGCGGCATCCACCTGACGGAAGTTTTATTGCCATTGATCAAAGAGGAGATGTTCGCTCGGTTGCCGGAGGTTCCGGCAGAATTGCAAACAGCACTCCAGAACATGATGCGCTATGGAAATCCGGAGGGATTTTCGCCGCGAAAGCGCGCGGACTGGGTGAAGACAATCGATCTTCCTATTCGTATTTTGCCGGACGATCCGAAACCGGTGGATGTTCTCTGGTTCGTCGAGTGCAATCCTTCCTACCATCCGCGTGGACAAGATGCAAGCCGTGCAGTTGTAAAGCTCTTCCACGCAATCAAGGCAGACTTCGGAATCCTCGGCAACGAAGAACGCTGCGCAGGTGAGTGTGCACGACTTGTTGGTGAAGCAGGTCTCTTCGATACGTTGCGCGAACGGAATATGGGAGTGTTCCGAAAATACCAGTTCAATCAAATTGTCACCAATGGCGCACATGCATACGACGCTTTTAAATACCTCTACCCGGTTCATGGCTTCAATTATCCGTCGGATCATACCACTACGTACTTTACCAAGCATCTTGCAGAACTGAAACCTCATTTGACGAAGAAACTGAACTACACTGTCACATATCATGATAACTGCTGTCTCAGTCGGCATAATGGATTCTATGAGGAGCCGCGTGTCTTGCTCGGGGCTATTCCTGGAATCAAATTGGTAGAAATGACTCACAACCATCTTAACACACAATGCTGCGGTGGGGGCGGTGGAGGAATGTGGTTAGATACATACTATAAGAGCAAAGGTATGGAGCGGCTCTCCGATCGACGCATCAAAGAGGCAGTTGCCACCGGCGCTGACGTGCTGGCGGTTTCGTGTCCGAATGAAGTCTCGCGGTTTGAAGATGCTCTCAAGGTGCTTGGATATGAGAACAAGATGATAGTCCGAGATATTATGGAATTGTTAGCGGAGTCATTAGGAGAATTTTAATATGGCAAGAGAAAACGGAGAAATACGAATAGGATGTTATGTATGTCACTGCGGCGTGAACATCGCTGCCATGGTCGATGTAAAAGCCGTCACTGAGTACACGGCATCAATGCCGAATGTCGTGTTGTCACGAGATTACAAATATATGTGCTCGGATCCGGGACAAGAACTGATTCGGAAAGATATTCAAGAGCATAAACTGAATCGCATTATTGTAGCATCGTGTTCACCGTTGCTGCACGAACACACATTTCGTACAGCAGTCGAAAAAGGAGGACTCAATCCATTCTGTTTCCAGATGGTTAATATACGGGAACACGTTTCGTGGGTCCATTCCGACAAAGCTGCTGCAACGGAAAAAGCAAAAGCGCTCATGCACGCTGCGATACAGCGCGTCGCACTGCATAAATCTCTCACACCGAAATCAGTACCTGTTAATCCTCATGTCTTGATAGTTGGAGGCGGTATTGCAGGTATTCACGCTGCACTATCACTGGCAAATGCCGGTAAGAAAGTCACACTGGTAGAGCGCGAGCCGACCATCGGTGGGCACATGGCGAAGTTCGATAAAACATTTCCGACGCTGGACTGCGCTGCTTGTATTCTGACCCCTAAAATGTCTGCGGTACGTTCTCATCCTAATATAACCCTGTGGACGTACTCCGAAGTTGTAAAGGTAAATGGTTTCGTCGGTAGCTTCAATGTAACGGTGAAGCGTAAACCAAGATTTGTTGATGAAGAACTATGCATTGGCTGTCTTGAGTGCATTGAGGCATGTGTGTATAAGGATGGGAAATATCCGGATGAGTTTAATTTGGGATTGAGCAAGCGGAAGCCGGTCTACATTCCATTCCCACAAGCAACACCGCAGGTTGTGCTCATTGATCCGGAAACATGCATCGATTTCAAGTCAGGTAAATGTAAAAAGACGTGCATTGAAGTATGCGGTGACCGGAATGCTATCGATCTCAAGCAGAAAGAAAAGATGGAAGAAATTCAGGTCGGCACTATCATACTTGCGACCGGATTTCAAGTTTTTGATGCACATAAAATTCCGTATTACGGTTACGGTGTCTATCCTAATGTTTATACAGCTTTGGAAGTTGAGCGCTTGATCAACGCCAGCGGTCCAACGGGTGGAGAGATTAAACTGCGCAACGGTCAGAAGCCGAAATCCATCGCTATCATCCATTGCGTTGGTTCACGAGATGAGAACACCAACCGCTGGTGCTCGCGTGTCTGCTGTATGTATTCGCTCAAATTGGCTCACTTGATTCATGAGCGGACGGAAGCGGATATATACAACTTCTATATCGATATGCGCGCACCAGGCAAGATGATGGAGGAATTTTACAATCGTGTTGCGCAAGAAGGTGTTCACCTCATTCGCGGCAAGGTTGCCGATGTCTATCCAGATATTACGGATGGCACGAGTGGACGTCTCATCGTCCAAGCAGAAGACACGCTTATCTGCCGCGTGCTGAAAATTCCAGTGGATATGGTTGTGCTGGCAGTTGGGCTTGAACCGCATGCAGATGCGCAGGATGTGCGGCGATTATTTAACATTTCATGTTCGACGGAGGGTTTCTTCCTTGAACGCCATCCCAAACTTGCACCTGTGAACACATTTACTGACGGTATTTTCATCGCCGGCTGTTGCCAGGGACCTAAGGATATACCGGATACTGTTGCTCAGGCCGGTGCTGCTGCATGCGAAGCGCTAGCTCTTATCGACAAAGGTGAGGTCGAGCTTGAACCAAACACTGCCTATGTGGTAGAGGAAGAGTGCTCAGGGTGTAGAACGTGTCTTACTATTTGCCCGTTCAGCGCCATCACACGCGACGAAGTAAAACAGAAGTCAGTCATCAACGAAGCATTGTGCAAGGGATGTGGAACTTGCGTTGCGGCATGTCCATCGGGTGCTATCAAGCAGAATTTATTTGAAGATGAGATGATCTTCAGCGAGATCGATGGCTTGTTGAAGATGGAATCACCAGCATGTTGCTGAAAAATGAACATGGAGAAGGAATGATGGTATCAACAATTGAACAACCAACACCCACCAATAGCTGGGAACCGCGCATAGTTGCTTTCTTTTGCAACTGGTGCACGTACACTGCGGCAGACCTGGCCGGTGTATCAAGAATCCGATATGCGCCCAATGCGCGCATCATACGCGTGATGTGCTCCGGGCGAGTCGATCCGCAATTCATTCTTGATGCTTTTTCCAAAGGAGCCGACGGTGTTCTCATTGGCGGCTGCCATCCCGGCGACTGCCATTATATGGAAGGCAACTACAAAGCGCTCCGTCGTATGCAACTGCTCAAACGGATGATGAAAGATATGGGAATCGAAGAAAGAAGATTTCGTCTCGAATGGATATCTGCATCCGAAGGCGAACGAGTCAAGACCGTTATCAATGAGATGACGGAGCAAGTGCGTGCACTTGGCCCGCTTGGACTGCCGAAGAAATTTGCAGAGTGGGATAAGGAGCTGGAATCGCTTGAACATGAAATCAACGGAAAGGGGGAAGCCATCCATGCCTGATAAACCGAAAGTTGCTTTCTATTGGTGTGCCTCCTGCGGGGGTTGTGAAGAATCAGTTGTCGATCTCGCCGAGAGTATTCTTGATGTGGTTGCGGCGGTAGACATTGTTATGTGGCCTGTTGCGATGGACTTTAAGAAAAAAGATGTCGAAGCTATGGCAGATGGTTCTATTCTTGTCTCTTTGGTGAACGGAGCGGTTCGAACTTCAGAACAGGAAGAGATGGCAAAGCTCATGCGGAAAAAGAGCAAACTTATTATTGCGTATGGCTCCTGTGCACACACCGGTGGAATACCCGGGCTTGCCAACCAATTCGAGCGAGAGGAAGTGCTCAGATACGTGTATGAAGAATCTCCTTCGACGGTGAATCCACAGAAAACACGACCGGAACTTAAAGTTATCACGAACGGAAGTACCGTCACGCTTCCAAATTTCTTCAATGTCGTTCGCGCGCTCGATCAGGTCATCGATGTCGATTACTATTTGCCTGGATGTCCGCCGACACCGAAGTTGCTGAAGCAAGCACTTGAAGTACTCCTTTCCGGCAAATTACCGGAGAAAGGAGCTGTTCTCGCTCCGGATATTGCACTTTGCGATGAATGCCCGAAGAAAGATACAAAACCAAGTGATTTGAAATTCACGGAATTCAAACGACCGCATTGGATGCAGATCGATCCGAAAGTATGCTTGCTGGCTCAGGGCATTCTCTGCATGGGACCGGCGACCCGCGGCGGATGTGAGGGTGTTTGTATTTCAGGGAATATGCCATGCACAGGCTGTTTCGGACCTCCATCTCGAATAAAAGACCAAGGTGCAAAGATTCTCTCCGCTCTCGCTTCACAAGTCGAGGCAAAAGATGAAAAAGGTATCGATGAGACATTGGCAACTATCCCCGACCCTGTCGGCACATTCTATCGATACGGTTTACCAGTATCACTCTTAAGGAGAAAAAATTTTTAGGCGATAGTTCTTCAAAAGATGCAGGATAAGCACGCAAACCTATTTCGTCTATGCAGTGATGCAATAACTGGTTAATACAAGGAATTAAAATGGAAGCCACAACGACAACGCGACGTATAACGATTGATCCTATCACACGGCTCGAAGGTCACGGGAAGATCGACATCTTTCTCGATAACAAAGGCGAGGTGACGAAAGCTTACTATCAGATTCCTGAGTTACGCGGCTTCGAAATTTTCTCGAAAGGACGTCCTGCTGAAGATATGCCGCAAATTACCAGCCGCATCTGTGGCGTTTGTCCCACTGCACATCATATGGCCGGAACAAAAGCACTGGATGATCTGTATAAAGTTGACCCTCCGCCTGCAGCAAAGAAAATCCGCGAATTGATTTATAATCTTTTTATGCTCGAAGACCATGCACTCCATGTGTACATTCTCGGCGGTCCTGATTTCATCGTTGGTCCGGATGCACCAAAAGAACTGCGCAATATCGTCGGTGTGATTGGCAAAGTTGGAATCGATGTCGGTAAGAAAGTGATCTCGATGCGGCGACGATTACGTGAACTCATCAGCTATCTTGGCGGGAAAGTGATTCACCCGGTCTTCGGCTTGCCAGGCGGTGTGGCAAAAGGAATTGCACTGGAAGATTTGCCGAAGTTTAAAGAAGTTGCAAAAGACGGACTCGAGTTTGCAAAGTTTACGTTGCAAGTATTTAAAGATATTGTACTAAAGAACGACGACTACGTCAAAATGATTACATCTGATACCTATACTCACAAGACATATTACATGGGTTTGGTAGATGAAAACAACAGAGTAAATTTCTACGATGGTAAGGTTAGGGTTGTCGATCCGAGCGGAAAAGAATTTTTAAAATTTGCTCCTCAACAATATCTTGATTACATCGCTGAACAGGTTGAGCCGTGGAGTTATGTGAAGTTCCCGTACCTCAAACAAATCGGATGGAAAGGATTTATCGATGGAGCCGAGAGCGGTGTGTATTCTGTTGCTCCGCTGGCACGTCTCAATGCATCCGATGGTATGGCGACTGCCGAAGCTCAAACGGCATGCGATGAACTTTATAAAACTCTCGGTGGAAAACCGGTACATATGACACTTGCCAACCACTGGGCACGCGTGGTAGAAATGCTGCAGGCCGCAGAGAGATGTGTTGAACTCGTGAATGATATTGAAATTACGAGCAAAGATATTCGCACTATTCCCACGAAGACGCCAACGGTCGGTGTCGGTATTGTTGAAGCGCCGCGCGGCACACTGATCCATCACTATGAGACAGATGAACGAGGATTGATTACAAAGGTAAATCTCATCGTTGCCACAGCGCACAACGGTGCACGGATTGCCATGGGTATTGACAAAGCGGCGAAGGGACTCATTCATGGCGGCAAAGTAAATGACGGACTTTTGAATATGATCGAGATGGCTTTCCGAGCGTACGATCCATGCAATGCTTGTGCAACACATGCACTGCCCGGGGAGATGTCCTTGCTTGTTCATATTCGGGATCAAAGCGGCAATCTCATTGATGAACTGAAACGGTAATTCTTGTACGTCGAACTTACGTTCGACGTACATATAAGAAAACCTATGGATACAGCATCTCTTGTTCTCTTCGTCATCGGCACAATGGGAATAAGTATCTTTACGCTGCAATTCTCCATTAAAAAGAAGCGTTCTCACGGCATCCCGCGCTTTTTTGCATTTGAGAGTATTCTCTTGTTAGTGCTTCTCAATGCTCCGGTTTGGTTCGATCAGCCTCTTGTATGGAACCAACTCATCTCGTGGATATTACTACTTGTTTCTATCGTGTTCGCTGTCTTGGGTTTTCTCCTTCTGCGTCTTATTGGTAAACCACAAGGCGATTTCGAAAATACATCAAAACTCGTTACAGTCGGGCTTTACAGCTTTATTCGCCATCCTCTGTATGCTTCGCTTCTGTTTTTAGGGACAGGAATATTTCTAAAAGACATTTCGATTATTACTGCTCTTCTTGCTTTCGTTAATTTTGTTGCGCTGATAGCTACCGCAAAGCGAGAGGAAAAAGAAATGGTAGAAAAATTTGGCAACGAATACATCACCTATATGCAAAAGACACGAATGTTTATTCCATTTGTGGTGTGAATTTATATTGGAGAGTATTATGAAAAAAAGTGTTTGCCTTTTTTTATCGTTGAATACAGTAGCAATTATTTTAATGTCTGCCCAACCGACACACCGTGATACCGCGGTGTTCATTGAGAAAAAGAATGAATTTTTCGATTCTATTAAAACTTCACTCGATACATTTTATAAGAAGGACACCACCGGCAAGAAAGAGATCGCCATAGATTTCGAGGCATTCAATCCTCCTCACTCGATACAGGAGTTTAAGTCATATTGGCACAATCGGCCCATATCACAGGCTGTGTCTGGGATGTGTTGGTGTTTTTCAACAACTTCGTTCTTTGAGTCTGAGATCTATAGACTGAGTAAACATGAAATTAAATTGTCTGAGCTGTATACGGTTTACTGGGAGTATGTAGAGAAAGCGCGCGGGTATGTCCTGGCACGCGGAAAACAGGAATTTGGTGAAGGCTCTGAGTCCGATGCGGTGATACGAATTTGGAAGAACCATGGAATTGTTCCTGCGTCTGCTTATACAGGCATGCTGAACGGTCAGCCGTTCCATGATCATAGTAAAATGTTTGCGGAACTCGATGCATATTTAAAATCAGTTAAAGCGTCGAACGCTTGGGATGTGGAAGCTGTCGAGCGGGTGGTAAAAGCTATTCTCAATAATTATATTGGTGCACCGCCTGAAAAATTTTCCATCAATGGGAAAGAGATGACACCACGAGAGTACCTTGAAAAAGTAGTGAAACTCAACCTTGACGAATATGTCGAGCTTGTATCATTCGCCGACCGGCCGTATTATCAATGGACGGAGTATGATGTTCCTGATAACTGGTGGCATAGCAAAGCATACTTCAATGTTCCTCTGAGTGATTTTATGTCTGCAATAAAGAATGCAATTCGCACAGATTATACCATGTCTATAGGCGGAGATGTCTCAGAACCGGGTATTAATGGTCATGCAGGTATAGCTGTTATACCCACATTCGATATTCCTCCGCAATTTATTGATGAATCATCCCGAATCTTTCGTTTCAAAAATGGAACGACAGGGGATGATCACGGTATTCATATTGTCGGTTATACAGAAAAGAACGGAAACGACTGGTATTTGATAAAAGACTCCGGCTCCGGGTCGCGCAACAACTCTCATCCTGGGTATTATTTTTATCATGAAGATTTTGTGAAATTGAAGATGCTTGGCGTTATGCTTCCTAAGAGTGCCATGCGTGATATTGTTTCTAAGATGAAATAAGGAGAACCAGGTCTCATGGATTTTCGTTGTAAGGAAAAATTGATATATTGTACCATACCATAGGAGGATAGATATGTATAAAATTGTGTTAACTTTTTTTCTTTGCTTGATTTTGCAAAGTGCGTTTGCCCAAATTCCCAATGCAGGATTTGAAAATTGGACTGGTGGAAATCCTGATGGCTGGGTTTCTTCCAATATTAATGGCTTAGTAATTAACATAACACAATCCTCGACAGCATTCGAAGGATCGTCGTCGGTACGGGGTGAAGTCGTTACTATTCCTATTAGTGGCGCTTTACTTGAGCCATTCGTGCAATCTGGGCCGGGAGGAACAGGATTTTCTATCAGTCAGACGTATGTGTCGGTAACCGGGAACTATCAGTTTTCTCCTGTTGGGGGCGATCGATTCGCTCTCGACTTTGTTCTTTACAAAGGAGGAGTGAACGGCACTGGGGTTGCAGTTGGAGCCGCAGTACTTGGCGCAGCATCAGGTTGGCATTCATTCAATGTCCCATTTGCATATTCGACACTGGATATACCAGACTGGTGTGTTCTTAATGTATCGATTAATGGTCCGGTAACGGGATCCGATTATCATCTTGGTTCGTGGATGCTCGTAGACAATCTTGCATTCTCTAATTCGTCAGCCGTTGAGGGACAAGATAATAACAAACCAGAAATATTTTCGTTGAATCAAAATTATCCCAACCCGTTCAATCCAAGTACAACGATTTCCTATTCTCTTTCAAAAGCCTCATATGTAAAGTTGCGTGTCTATAATATCCTGGGGAAAGAATTGACAACGCTGGCAGATGGGTTTCAATCGGCAGGAAATCATTCTGCCCACTTTCTTGCGTCGAACATGGCCTCCGGTGTATATTTTTATCGGTTAGAAGCGGAAGGTTATACTGCGATGAAGCAAATGCTTCTTGTTAAATAAGAACCCGCAGACGTATTGCAAAGAAAAGCCGGATGATGAATCCGGCTTTTTGTGTTTTAGAGATATAATCATCAACAAATTCTCGGGAGCTGCTCGCCGGAAAGCATATCCACGACGCGCGAGCCGCCGATGCGTGTTTTCATGATCACCGTACCAGGATGATTGGCAACAACTTCGCCAATCAGCATCGCATTTTTACCAAGAGGATGAGCACACATGGCTTTCAAAACAATGTCGGCTGCCTCTGCTGAAACGAAGGCTATCAGTTTCCCTTCGTTGGCAACGTAGAGCGGATCAAAACCGAGTATCTCACAAGCGCCACGAACTTCCTCGCTCACTGAGATGTGCTCTTCTCTTATAGATATACCAACTTGTGCACTTTCAGCAATTTCGTTCAGCGCAGATGCGACACCGCCGCGTGTGGGGTCGCGCAAAACGTGAATTTCCTTACTTGTTGCAAGCATGGTTTCTACCAATCCGTTTAATGGAGCACAATCGCTTTCTATTTGTGTCTCGAACTCTAAGCCTTCCCGTACCGACATGATCGCAATACCATGCTCAGCAATCGATCCACTCAGAATAATCTTATCGCCTGGTTTCGCAAGCTTCGGATTGATTTGAACTCCATCCGGAATTATACCGATACCTGACGTGTTGATAAACAGTTTATCTCCCTTACCGCGGTCCACGACTTTCGTATCGCCGGTTACGAGCTGTACGCCGGCTGCATCCGCTGCCTGCTTCATCGAGAGCACCACGCGCCATAAATCTTCCATCGGCAATCCTTCTTCAATAATGAAAGCGGAGGAAAGGTACAGCGGACGTGCGCCGCACATGGCGAGATCATTTACCGTTCCATTGACGGCGAGAGTACCGATGTCGCCGCCGGGAAAGAATATGGGATTGATGACGTACGAGTCGGTCGAGAAAGCACATCGTGTGGCGCCAAAAGTGAACATTGCACCATCGTGCAATGGATCGAGGAGATCGTTCTTAAATTGTGATATAAATATTTTTTGGATCATCTGGTGCGAGAGCTTGCCACCGCCGCCGTGTGCCAGCAGAACATTCTTGTACTCCATCAGCGGCAACGGGCACGTGAAGCCATCATTCAGGTTCATGGGATTTTCATTCATGATGATTTATTTCTCTTTCTCTCGTGCAACTCTTCAGCTCCCGAAATCTTAGTTTGTGTCCAATGCCTTCCTAATCTTTAAAAGAACTTCTTCAATGACATACGGTTTTTGGAGGAATCCCCTTGCCCCCTCATGTTCCAATTTGGCTTTGCTATCAGGTTCAAAATATCCGCTGGCAAAGATAATTTTTACGGCAGGATTGATTTCTTTCAGTTTCTCGAATTCAGACACTCCTGTCAACTTTGGTAATCCCATATCGCTGATAACAAGCGCAATTTCATGTGCATGCTGTTGATACACGTGAACGGCTTCTTCTCCGTCCTTTGCGGTGAACACGGTGTACCCATTTGATTCGAGAAGGATTTGCACCATATCCAGCAGAAGAGTCTCGTCTTCAACAAAGAGAAGCGTTTCATTCCCGCCGGAAATCTGCTCTACCGCTTGCTCATGAGATTCGAGTGCAGCACTGCTTTCTTGTGGTACAGGGAAATAGAGAAAGAATGTCGTTCCGCGTTCAAGAGTACTTTCGACATTGACAAAACCATGGTGTGCTTGTACAATACCATAGACAACAGACAGACCCAAACCGGTTCCTTTTCCCTTCTCTTTTGTTGTAAAGAACGGATCGAAGATCTGATTGCGAATTGCCTCATCCATTCCCATTCCGGTATCGGAAACACTGAGGCTTATGTACCATGGGTTCGTTGCAGAGGGAAATCGCCCTCTCAATTTCTCGCCGGTTACCTTTTCTATCGCAATGGATATCTCGCCGCCATTTGGCATTGCATCACGTGCATTGACGCACAAATTAAGAAGTGCCTGATGTATTTGTGTATGATCTGCTTTGATGTATGGGAGGTGTTTTTCTATACTTGTGTTGAGGGTAATGATTTTGGGAAAGGTCTGTTGCAGCATCGATACTAATTCCTTCACAAGTTCGGAAACGCTGAGTGGTTCGAATGAGATATCGGTTTTGCGAGCGAATGTGAGAATTTGCCGGACAAGCCCTGCGCCCCGATCGACGGCCTGCCTTATGGCAGTCACTCCTTGGGAGAATTTTTCAGGATTATCTTTAATTGAATGAAGGAGGGAGGAATACCCGAGGATAATTGCGAGGATATTATTAAAGTCATGCGCAATACCGCCCGCCATCGTGCCAATGCTTAAAAGTTTTTGAGATTGTATTAATTCTTGATGGAGCTTTTTTTGTTCTGTGATATCCTGGAAGACTTCCAGTATCGCTTTTTTCCCTTCGTACATCATTCCAACTTGACTGATCTGGAAGATTTTGCCGCCTAAGATTCCCGTGACTTCGATAACATCAGGCTTTCCGAAGGTGATCCCTTTCCGTAACGGACAGTCAACACATTGCTGATTATCGTCTTTATACACTTTCCAGCAGCACATATCTACTACGTCAACAGTAAGCATTTCCTTCATAGCTTTACTGACAAATAAAATATTCCCCTCTTCATCAACAATGTTCATTCCGAAGGGCATCGTTTGGATAAGCAATTCATTGAATGCATGGGTTTGGCGGAGTGCTTCTTGTGCCAAGCGGTGCTGCGTGAGATCAGTGAAAAAGACGAGAGTATCTTCACCAATCGATGTAAAGGTAGATTCGATGTACTTTGTAGAACCATCCTGACACGTGACGACAGATTCCAGCGGTTCAACGACACTCCCTCCGCGCTGCGCTTCTACAAGAGTCTCGCACCATTTTATTTCGATCTGATTGCGATATTCCTCAACCGGATACGCAAGTTGCCACCACGCATCCATCGAAGGAATATCTTCTTTGTCATACCCGAAAAGTCCTGCGAATTTATCACTGACATACTCGAGCTTCTTTGATGGTCCGGAGAAGACGGCAATAGCAACAGGCGAGGACTCGACCAACATTTTGAAGAGAGATTCACTTTGCCGCAGCGCCTCCTCTGTCTGTATGCGTTCGGTGATGTCTCTCGAAAAAACTGCGATTCTTGTTACGTTCCTTTGTGCATCAATGATAGGATAGAGTGAGTTTTCTAAATGTATTCCCAATTGCTCATCTTCAAAGTGAACCGGTTTGCATAAACGAAGAACTTCATCGATGTATGCTCTTCTTGATTTTACTAATTCCGGCGATATAAAGTCGTCAACACAAGCACCAATCAATTCATCGACGCTTTTTCCCAATCTCCGAGTGCCAGCTTCATTCACAGCGATAATTCTCCGCTCAGTATCTAAGAGATACGCTGCATCACTTGGTGCATTCAGGAGTGCATGTGCTGTCTCTTCGCTCTCACGCAGAACTTCATCTGCTTGTTTTTGCATGGTAATATCTTCAATCAAACCATCATAAGCGATAGGAACGCCCTTGGCGTTTCGTTTGAGCACTGGTGTATTTTTCACCCATCGGAGAGAACCGTTTTTGTGAACGATGCGGTGTTCGAGAGGCAGTACATCAAATCCAGAAAGTATTTTTTCTGTAAGATTTGTTACAATTTGTTTGTCTTCTTCATAGATCATTCGAAACCAAAGATCCGGATCGGCTACATATTCCTCCGCCGTATAGCCGGTTACTGATACACATGCCGGAGCATGGGATGTGGCAAGAGGACGACCAGATTCAAGCTTCACGGAATAAATATAATCGGTCACTGATCCAACTAATCGTCGGAAACGCTCTTCACTGTTGCGCAGCGTCTCTTCTGCTCGTTTGTGATCGGTAATGTCTATGGCGATCCCACTCACGCCTATAGGCTTATTTTCCTGCATAATTCTATTAGTAGACAGATTCATCGGAAACGTACTGCCGTCTTTCTTGGTTGCTAAATATTCTTGTTGTCCTATTTCTTCTCCATTCAATCGCTTGAGTGTATTCCCTAATGCTCTGTCTCTATCTTGTGGAGCAATTATTTGAAAGACATTCAAGCCTTTAGCAAAATCCTCTTCTGTATAGCCGAAAGTTTTGAATCCTTGACGATTGACGAATGTCAAATTTCCCTTTTCATCCATTTCGAAAACAATTTGCGGCAATAAATCAGATAAATTTTTAAATCTCTCCTCACTTTTACGTATTGCCTCCACTGCTTGTTTACGCTCGGTGATGTCCTCCACAATTGACGCAACTCCAATGACATTGCCATCACTATTCGTCAGGGGTGTGTTATACCATTCGGTGAAGATCGTTCGACCACCTTTTGTAATATTCTCGTTTGTACTTCGATTGCCTCCCTTCTGTTCCAGTAGGTCATTCCACACTCGATTCACATATTCCCTGAATTTTTGAGGTACAATAAAATTAGCATGTTGACTGATTGCTTCAGCAACTGCATAGCCAAAGATTCTTTCCGCTGCCGGATTCCACTTTATTACTTGGAAATTGGTATCCCACTCGATAAATGCAAGCGGTGTTTGTTGAATGTGAAGAGAAAGCATTCGTTCGCTCTCACGCACTGCCAGTTCTGCCAGCTTGCGCTCAGTAATATCACGAACGATGCTTTGATAGAACCGCACCCCTTCAATCTTGATGAATCGCGAACTGTCTTCAACAGGAAACACCGTGCCATCTTTTCGCACATGCTCTGTTTCAAACAGCAATCCATCTTGCTCTTCAACCTGTCTCATTTGCCCATCAACCTGAGAGCGGGTTTTTGGCGAACGGAGGTCGCGGATATATAAATGATATAACTCTTCCCGTGTGTAGCCGTACATCCTGCACGCTTGGTCGTTGGCTTCAACGATCTTTCCATTCATATCGATTAATAAGATACAGTCATTCGTATACTTAATAATATAATCGAAGTGCTCCACGAGAGCTTGGCGCTCAAGTTCCGCCAAATATTTGTCGCGATAGAATATGGCGCGTTGATACCGCCACCAGAAACCGATAATACTGCCAGCTGATAGAATGAGGAGGAGCATCCCAATGATCACAATCCATACTTGTGAACGAAGAGGCGCATAAATTTCTTCTTGGTCAACTTTTGCATTCATATACCAAGGAGAATCGGGAATAGGTCTAATCGCTGCAAGCACAGGAACACCGCGATAATCAGTACCCTCTACGACTCCTTTGATACCGCGGACTGCCATTGAAGCAGGAAGCTGTTCGTTAGAAATTGGCAGGCGTAATGTCAGCGTCGTATTTTTTCGATGACGAAGCTCATTTAAATAGACGATGCTGTCTCCGTCTTGTTCAAACAATAATGTCTCAGACGTGCGGCTTAATGTTGGCCATGTTTCGATAAGTGGAAAGAGAATTATTTGTGGATCGATGCGCAGCATAAACGCACCGATAAGAGTGCTGTCATTTCGATCCGGGGAAAAAAGAGGCACCATCAAGTCCATGTGCGGAATAGGGAACGGTCCTGATTTGTGCAAATCTGAAAGGATCACTTTTCGTCGACGAAGAACTTTTTGAAATAATGATTGAGCTTGAGTGCCAACTGAATCACCATAGCGTGACACCGCAAGCCGGACTTTTCCTTTTGCGTCGAAAAGGATGGAGGATTCATATCCGACTTTGATCTGAAAGGATTTCATCACTGTGAGAAGTTCTTGCTTTCGATCGGCTTTGACAGAAGATTTCAAGAATGCTTCAACCGTTCTCAAGAGAGGGAGGTTGTTAAAAAGTAGTTCACCATCTGCGATTCGTTCACGGCGCCATTGAGCAATTTGGCTCACCTTTAAATCTGCAATGGCGGCGAGGTAGTTTTGTGCTTCCGACTTAATACGCTTCTGCTGCACTTGATAGAAAAGGAAACCGGTAATGAGAGTACCTACTACTATGAGCACGAATACAGTGATGAGGAACCAAGGGGTTGTCCGGCTGAGTAGACGTTTTTTCATGTGCCGTATCCTTTCTTAATGCTCAGAAGTCATTCCGCAAAATCTTCTGCATTGAATATCGTTTCACTGACGCTTTGCTCCATAGTGATAATATGCTGCGCACGCTCCTTCGGAGGAAACCATGGGTGCTCCGAGTGGATGTTCTGGTATACATTGTATACCAAATGCAGAGCAATCGTGCGGTTTCTTCAGCCCTTGCATCACTTGACCTGCAATGCACAGCGGCGACTCGTGTGTCTGAATAGTCGCAACATCGAATAATTTTTCTGCATCAAATAAAGAAAACTCTTCGCGTAATTGATAACCGCTCTTTGGGATTATTCCAATGCCGCGCCATGCGCGATCGGTTATCTGAAATATTTTATAGATCAGCTCTTGTGCAGGACGATTCCCTTCCCGCCGTACAGACCGTGAATATTGGTTCTCAACAACTGAGCGGCCTTCTTCCAGCTGTTGCAGCGTCATAAGAATCCCTTGAAGAATGTCGACAGGTTCAAATCCGGTAATAACAATCGGAACGCGATATTTTGCTGCAAGTGGAATGTATTCTTCATATCCCATGACTGTGCAGACATGGCCTGCAGCGAGAAATCCTTGCACGCGATTTGCCGGCGAAGAAAGAATTGTTTCCATCGCCGGCGGCACAAGCACATGCGAACACAGAATCGAATAATTTTTTAATCCAAGCTGTGCTGCTTGCCAGACAGACATGGCATTTGCCGGTGCCGTGGTCTCGAAACCGACGGCAAAGAATACAATTTTTTTATCAGGGTTCTGTTGTGCCAGTTTTACTGCATCAAGAGGAGAGTAGACAATGCGCACATCGCCGCCTTGTGCTTTGATAGTGAGCAAGTCTTTCTCCGAACCGGGTACTCGCAGCATATCACCAAATGATGTGAAGAGAACATTGGCCTGTGAAGCAATTGCTACAGCTTTATCGATGATTTCGAGAGGAGTAACACAGACCGGACAGCCTGGTCCATGAACCAATGTGAGTGAGGAAGGAAGCAGATCATCAATTCCGGATTTGACGATTGTATGTGTCTGTCCACCACAGATTTCCATAATTGTCCATGGACGAGTACTGACAGCATGGATACGTTCAATATATGCTGCGGCTGTCTTACCGCTACGGAATTCATCTATGAACCGCACGTTCCCTCAATGTTTTTTTGGAATATAAGTGATTGAAATTTGGCGATGAGGCACCCCTCTTTCTATGTACTACTATCAATACTAACAAAAACCTTCTCACAGTGCAACTATGAAATGTGAGGACGGACAAGGGAACAAAAAAAATGATGATTCAGCTGATATGAAAAACATCTATGCAGGATCAATTTCTTCATCAATTGATTCCCCCATTTGTTCAAATAATTTCAACGTTTCAAGCGCCTCCACTTCATCCATCGTGCTAATGGCGAAACCGACGTGTACAATGACATATTCACCGATTTTTACTTCGGGTACGAGCTCAAGGCAGACTTCTTTTTTGATGCCGCCAAAGCTCACTTTACCCATCACTGGTGAAACAGTTGAGTCAATTTCCACCACTTTTCCAGGGATTGCTAAACACATCATGAACTCCTTTCCATCTTCAATGTTCTCATTCCTGAATCCATAATCAAGATCTATTTGCGTTCAGTGAACGAAGAGCGGCATAGAGCTGTCCCAAGGCAATCCCTCCGTCATTCGGCGGAACTCGTTGATGCCAGTACGGTCGAAATTCCTCTTCCTGCAATCGCTTTACTGCCCGTTCTGTAAGATATCGATTTTGGAAACATCCGCCTGAAAGAACGACACGCGGTTGGCCAATCTTTTTTGCGACTGCAATGATAATTTCAACGAGCGTATTGTGAAATTTTGCAGAGATGATTGAACGACTGATGTGATCTTTCATATCTGTAAGAATTCCCTCAAGAATTGATTGCCAGTCAACCAATTTTACATTTGGCGCTTCATCGATTTCAAAGGGATAACATTCTTCTTTCTCTACACTTTTTGTTAAGAACTCCAACTCCATCGCCGCCTGACCTTCATAGTTCACTCTCTGCTGAAGTCCGATCAGCGAAGCGACAGCATCAAAGATTCTGCCAACGCTTGTGGTGATAGGAGTATTCACTCTCTTTAATAACACTTGATTGAGGAGCTCAAGTTCCGTAGATGTGAATGCATGCAATGTAGGCAAGTCTTGTCGACGAAAGATTTCATCATCGAATAATTCATACAACATCCCCAATGCCGTACGACGCGGTTCTTTGATGGCTTTTTCTCCACCCGGCAGCCGAAACGGACGGAAAGTCGCAACGCGCTCAAAGGATGTCTTTGTGGCGAGTAAAAATTCACCGCCCCAAATCGTACCATCAAGTCCATAACCAGTCCCATCCCACGATACACCAAGCACTTCACCTTCAAGTTGATTCTCTGCCATACAGGAGGCGACGTGTGCATTATGGTGCTGAACTTCTAGAAGTGGAATGCCGGTACTCCGGGCAAACTTTGAGGAAAGATAATCAGGGTGAAGATCGCAGACGATATATTCTGGTTTACAATTGTACATTGTCTGAAAGTCGGTGACAACGCAGTGAAATGCATCGAGCGATTCTTTTGTTTCCAAATCGCCGATATGTTGAGAAATGAAAACATTTGAATCCGATGTAAGTGCGATGGTATTCTTCAAATGTGCGCCGACCGCAAGTAGGGACACAGCATGTTCTGTCTTTACAGTAATGGGTAACGGCGCATATCCTCGTGCTCGCCGTATCACCAGCTCGCGTCCCATCATGACTCGCACAATGGAATCATCGACATGCCGTACAATGGGGCGATTGTGAACAAGGTACACATCTGCAATTCGATGAAGCCGTTCGAGTGCTTCATATTCGTTCGTGCAGATTGGTTCATCGGACAAGTTTCCGCTCGTAGCCACAACAGGGAATCCAAGCTGACCCATCAAAATGTGATGTAAGGGGGAATAGGGAAGCATGCATCCTAAGTATGGATTGTTAGGTGCAACAGAAGTTGAGATGGAAGATGGGAGATGAAAGTTAGAGGTACCTATTTTATTTTCATTCTGTCTTCTGTCTCCTGACTTCTGAATTCTACTCAATAACACAATCGGAGATTCAGGAGAAAGCAAAAGCCGTTCTTCGAGTTTATTAACCTCACATTCTTTTTTCACATCTTCCAGCGATGGAAACATGAGTGCGAGCGGTTTTTCTTCCCGATGCTTGCGCTCGCGCAGACGTCTGACGGCTTCATCGTTCCTCGCGTCTATCATAAGATGAAATCCGCCAATACCTTTCACGGCAACAATCTTTCCAGCTTCAATCGCATTAGCTGCTTGTAATAAGGCATCGTGTTGTTCAGCTGATTTCTTTCCGCCGATATCCCATAATTGAAGCTGCGGCCCGCACTTGGGACATGCATTTGGCTGTGCATGAAAACGCCGGTCTCGCGGGTTTTCATACTCTGTTCGGCATTCGGGACACATCTCGAACTTTTTCATCGATGTGTTGGAGCGGTCGTACGGTAATGCCTCCATAATAGAGAAGCGCGGTCCACAGTTCGTGCAATTGGTGAACGGATAGAGGTAGCGGCGATTCGATGGACTGAAGATTTCTTTCAAACAATCAGGGCAAGTAGTGATATCCGGCAGTATGATGGTGGTTTTGGCGCCAGTGGCATCACTTTCGCGAATTTCAAATTTTTCAAATCCGATCGGATCGAGAAACGAGAACTCCAAGCTCTGAATGAATGCGCGCGGCGGGATTTCCTTTTGCAGACGAAGAAGAAATCGGTCGAGGACTTCTTTTGCACCCTCAACTTCGATGAAGACTCCCTGGGATGTATTTGAAACCCAGCCGTTGACTTGCATTTCTGCGGCAAGTTTGTAAACAAACGGTCGGAACCCGACGCCTTGCACGGCGCCGTGGCTGACAATTTTTAGTCGCACCTTTTCCAATTTTATGTGCTCTTTATGTCCCATGACAGAAATAAAGTGCAAAATATTTGGATGAGAATCAGCCTGAAACGCAGCGTCAATATAAATGAGTTTATTTTGTCGGAAAAATGTCTTTAATTAAACTATCCCACTATACGAACACAATAAAAATATGCGGATATGATTTGGAATGAATATATAGAATGTATGGACCGCGAGCAGCTCACCAAGCTGCAGAGCGAGCGATTATCTGCAATGATAGAACGAATTTATTCTCGTGTACCGTTCTATCAGTATCTGCTTCAAAAAAAGGGAATCGAACCGGGCGATATTAAAAGCGTGGATCAGTTAAGGCAGCTGCCGTTTACCACCAAACAAGATTTGCGCGATAATTATCCTTTCGGTCTGTTTGCTGTACCTGTGTCGGATGTTGTTCGGCTGCATGCCTCCAGCGGAACAACCGGAAAACCGACGGTTGTGGGATACACACGAAAAGATATCGATATCTGGTCTGAAGTCGTGGCGCGTACACTTACTTCTGCAGGAGCGGGGAAGACGGATGTGCTGCATATTGCGTACGGGTACGGATTGTTCACAGGCGGACTCGGCGTGCATTACGGCGCGGAGAAGATCGGTGCGACAGTCATTCCTATGTCCGGCGGTAACACACAGCGTCAATTGCAATTGATGCAGGATTTCGGCTCGACGATTCTTGCCTGCACGCCGTCCTATGCTCTCTTTCTAGCAGAAGCGATGGCTGAAGCGGGAATGTCGATCGGTTCATTCAAGTTGAAAGCCGGCGTCTTCGGTGCAGAACCGTGGACAGAAGAAATGCGCCGTGAGATCGAGAGCAAATTGAAAATCAAAGCGATCGATATTTATGGATTGAGCGAAGTCATCGGGCCGGGAGTTGCGTCCGAGTGCATGGATCAATGCGGACTGCATGTGTTTGAAGATCATTTTATTCCGGAAATTGTCGATCCAAAAACGCTCGAAGTGCTTCCGTACGGTCAAATCGGTGAACTGGTCTTTACATGCGTGACAAAGGAAGCCTTGCCGCTGCTCCGGTACCGCACACGCGACCTAACAGTATTAAATGCAGAGAAATGTTCATGCGGCCGCACACTTGTTCGCATGAAAAAATGTTTGGGCAGATCGGACGATATGCTCATTATCCGCGGCGTCAATGTGTTTCCATCTCAAATTGAAACTGTGCTTCTGGAGATGAACGAAACCAAGCCGCATTACCTACTGATCGTTGACCGCGTGAACAATCTCGATGTGTTGGAAGTGTGGGTGGAAGTCGATGGACAATTGTTCTCGGATGAAATCAGAAAACTGGAAGATCTCAAGAAGAAAATTCAGCACAACATAGAATCTGTGTTGGGTATTAATGCGTCGGTGAAACTTGTTGAACCGAAAACCATCGAGCGCAGTGAAGGCAAAGCCAAACGAGTGATAGACAAAAGAAAACTCATGTAGGTACCTATGAAAATCAAACAGCTTTCCATCTTCCTGGAAAATAAATCAGGACGCCTGACCGAAGTAACGGAAGCGCTGGCTTCTGCACATATTAATATTTCCGCATTCAGCGTAGCCGACACGGCTGATTACGGCATCCTCCGGATGATTGTCAGCAAGCCGGAACAAGCAGAACAATTGCTGAAGGCAAAGGGACTTTCTGTTCACATTACAGAGGTCATCGGTCTGGTGGTTCCCAACGAACCGGGAGGATTGCATAGAGCGTTGCAAATTCTTTCCTCCGAAGGAATCAGCGTGGAATATATGTACGCATTTGCCCTAAGCGATCGTGCGACAGTCATTATCCGAACCGAAGCGGTCCAACAAACCATCACGGTTTTGCAGAAGCATAAATTGGAATTACTGAAGGCGAGCGATGTTTATGAAGTTTAATAACAAGTAAATCACAAAAAACAAATGCCAAAACCCAAACAAGCTCCAATAAAATTAAAAATAACAAATCTATAATCACTTATGAGAATTTACTGAGTTTGTCATTTGTTATTTGTTTGTGATTTGGATATTGATAATTGGGATTTCAATCAGAGATTATTGGATAAGTTTATGATTCGTTTTTCCAAAGCCGTTTCCTCTCTTCGCACATCAGAGATTCGTGACCTGATGGGACTTGCAACCCGCCCGGACATTATTTCCTTTGCCGGCGGGATGCCGGGGAATGAACTGTTTCCGGTGGAAGAGATCGATGAGATTTACAATCACTTGCCTCTTGATATCAAGCGAACGGCTTTTCAATACGGTCCAACTCCTGGCTATCCACCGCTTCTTGAATCGCTGAAAGAATATCTGAAAAAGAAAGGCATGCCGGTTGAGACAAACAAATTGATGATAACAACGGGATCGTTGCAAGCGATTAACATTCTCGGCAAAGTATTTATCGATCCCGAAAACACGGTGGTGACGGAGAATCCATGTTTCATCGGCGGCATTTCGGCATTCAAATCGTATCAAGCGAACATCCACGGTATCGATCTGAATGAAGACGGTATAGATGTCCCATCGCTCAAAGCATTTCTCGATCGAAATAAATCTGTGCCTCCAAAATTTTTATACATCACACCGAATTTCCATAATCCAGCCGGCACGCTGTACACAGAGCAGCGGAAGAAAGAACTCGTGCCCGTGCTGAAAGAACACGATCTGCTGTTGATTGAAGACGACGCGTACGGCGAATTGTATTTCGATGACGAAGCTCGAAAAAGAGTTGTGCCGATGAAGACCTTATATGAAAACGAGCTGACGATCTGTTACACGGGGACGTTCTCCAAAATTCTTGGTCCCGGTTTCCGGTTGGGATGGATGCTTGTGCCGCAGGAGATTTATCAAAAAGCAGAACTGGTCAAACAATCGATGGATGCCTGTTCTCCCAACTTTACGCAGGTCTTGGCGAATGAATTCCTGCGAAGCGGCATGATGGAAAAGTACATCGAGCGGATGCGTGTGATATATAAGAGACGCAAAGATACGATGGCTGCTGCGATTCGCAAATATTTTCCAACAGAAATTACATGGACGGAACCGAAAGGCGGATTTTATATCTGGTTGAAATTACCGCCACAGCTCGATATAATGATAGTACTCAAGAGGAGCATTGAAAAGGGAGCGGTCTTTGTTGTCGGGAAGACATTTGATCCGGAGGGGAAGGATAATTCTCATTTCAGATTGGCATACTCACACACTCCCGAAGAGAAGATCGAAAAGGGAATTCAGATTCTTGGAGATGCACTGAAGGAAGTGTTGACAGTTGTAAAGTAACATGCTGCGGTTTTTGGATTTCAGCAAGCGCATTGTTGATCCACAACTTAATTCATTGAACTTCCTCATACTCTTCGGTATATTGTCATGTCATTATCAGGGAATCCGCGTGTTCAAACCCATTAAATCACTTGGCCAAAACTTATTGCGGGATGAAAATATTCTCCGCAATATTGTGGAAAGTCTCCATCTGTCTTCCGGCGACGTGGTTATCGAAATTGGCTCCGGTCAAGGCGCGCTGACCAAGCATCTTGTTGATCGTCTGATTACGCTCATCGGTATTGAAGTTGACAAGCGAGCGATAGAATTGTTGCAGCACGGGTATGGCGTAAAGATGACCATTCTCCACGCCAATGTGTTAGATGTTGATCTTCGGGAAATTTCACAGAAGCATCGGAAAAAACTCAGAATTGTCGGTAACATTCCGTATTATTTAACAAGTGAAATTCTTTTTTGGCTCTTCGATTCGCGGATGGTTGTCACCGATGCAACCATTATGATGCAGTTGGAAGTCGCGCACCGGCTTGTTGCTCTTCCGAAAAATAAGGAATACGGCATTCTGTCAGTTTTCACGCAGTTCTACACCGAATGTGAGATACTCTTTAAGGTTTCGCGGAATTGTTTCTACCCAAAGCCGGAAGTGGATTCCGCAGTTGTGCGATTGAATTTCAAAGACCAACTTCCGCAATGTGATGAAAAGTTATTTCGCTCGATTGTCCGCGCAACCTTCGGCAAACGGCGAAAGATTTTGCGCAATGGATTGAAATCTTTAAAACTTGAAGACACGGTACTTGATCAGATACCATTTGACTTGAAGAAAAGGCCTGAGGATTTGAGCATGGATGAATTTATTCTCTTGGCTAATACTTTGGAGAAAATTCTAAATTCGAAATCCTAAACTCTAAACAAAGCAAAATGACTGAAAAATTAAGGTATTCGTTCATTTATTTTTTGAGTTTTAGTATTGTTTAGTATTTAACGTTTCGATATAAGGATATCGTATTTTACTATGACACCCAAAAAGTTAATATCTCACCTGTCTTCCGTTGATGTTGTCTCCATCGTCTTCTTATTGTTTCTCATCGGACTCAATCTTATTTTCTTCAGCAGGGTTTCTGTTTGGCTGGAAATTATTGCCATCGATGTAGCGGTGATAGCAATAATTTTCACATTGGCATATTGGGCTGAGACAAAAAAGTCCAGGCTCTTCATCGGTTTGCATCGCTTGTACGCGTATCCTTTTATTCTCTTTGTTTTCAAAGAGATCTATTTGATGGTGCGCCCGATTCATCCGATGGATTATGATTGGCTCTTTATTTCCATCGACCGGTGGGCCTTTGGTGTCAATCCAACTCAATGGATGATGCAATTTGCCAATCCGGTGTTGACCGAAATATTTCAGATCGCGTATTTTTCGTATTATATTCTTTTCATTATGCTTGGTGTTGAACTCTACCGCAAGCACACGATTGAGGAGTTCGATCATGGTGCATTTCTTGTCGTGTATGGATTTTATCTTTCCTACCTCGGGTATTTTCTATTGCCGGCGATCGGACCACGATTCACGCTTCATGATTTTTATGCAATCAACAAGGAATTACCGGGACTTTTCTTCACATCGTGGATGAGAGATTTCATCAATGCTGGCGAGTCAATTTCGTTTCGCATGACAAACGCAGCAGAGTTTGTTCAGCGCGATGTCTTTCCCAGCGGTCATACGCAGCTCGCACTCATTATCGTTTATGTAGGTCATTGGTATAGGCTCAAGACACGCTGGATTATGACTGTCCTTGCCGGATTGCTTATTGTAAGCACAGTCTATCTGCGTTATCATTATGTTGTTGATCTCCTGGGCGGAGTTCTCTTTTTTGTGTTGACGATTTGGAGCGGCAAGGAAATTCAATCATGGTGGGGAAAACAAAGAAAAAGGTAAAAGGCAAAAGGAGATGGGAGCAGGCAGAAAACATATTGTTAAAGGCTAAAAGCTTGATGCTCATTGTCATATTGCACCTCACATCAAAATGCGATAAGTTTCATGAGCACATCATAGTAGAATTACGATAGAAACAAGAGATACAGATGACGCACGAACAAATTCTCTCTGAACTTGAGCAGCTTGCATCCAACTGTGGAATCTCCATCCGTTACGAAAAAGGGGATTTCGATGGCGGCTATTGTGTGCTGAAAGCGGAACGCCTCATTGTTATCAATAAACGGTTGGCAATGGCACGCCGCACATCTGTGTTGGCGCAAGGACTTGCAGAAGTTGGCATTGACGAAATGTACCTGAAGCCAGCTTTACGTGAATACATAGAAGATGAACTGGCGCGTACAACAAAAACCTGATTGGCATCATGAGACCATACAAATATGGAGAATATCTCAATAAACAAATCTCAATTGTCAAACAAATTCCAAACGACAATATCCAAAATGAATATGGAATTTGAGCTTTGAAATTTGGATATTGTGTGTGATGTATTGCTTTGGATTTGAGATTCTTACTTTCTGATTTCAGAATTCTGACTTCTGTCTAAAGATTTAGCAAAGGATAAACATTATGCGCATTCTCATTATCAACGGACCGAATCTTGATGTTCTCGGCAAACGTGAGCCGGAAATTTATGGTACCATGACCCTGTGGGATATCGAGAATAGGTTGAAGGAAAAATTTCCGAAAGTGAAACTAGAATTCTACCAATCGAATAGCGAGGGTCCCATCATCGATGCTCTGCACAAAGGGCTGGATGGTTCCATTGGCGGTGTCGTGCTGAACCCTGGAGCATTTACGCATTACTCATACGCCATCCGCGATGCCGCTGCTGCGTTGAAGGTTCCGGTCATCGAAGTACACTTGAGTAATGTCCATGCACGTGAGGAATTCCGACGTAAGTCGGTTATTGCACCGGTGTGCAAAGGAATTATTGCAGGCTTCGGTGCGCGGGGGTATGAGTTGGCGGTGGAATTTATTCTAGAACAGAGCTGAGAGTGCTGGGGAACAAATGGTGAACGGTCAGAATGTATTGGTTCATGCACCACGCATGAACGGTCAATTGTTGACCGCTGAAAGCTGAATGTTATCATGCTCAAAGCCGTCATTTTCGATTTAGATAATACACTAGTCGATTTTATGTTGATGAAAAAGCAAGCTATCGATGCAGCTATTAACGCCATGCGCGATGCAGGACTCAAACTTTCCACAGATGAAATCCGCCGGCGTATCGATCAGATTTATAATGAGCGTGGAATTGAATTCCAAAGTGTCTTCGATGAATTGCTCTACCGCGAGTTCAGCAAGATCGATCATAAAATTCTTTCCGCCGGCGTCATCGCATACCGCCGTGCGCGAGAGGCAGCGCTTGTTCCCTATCCGCACGTCACGATGACACTCATCGAGCTTTCGAAAATGCAGTTAAAACTCGGAGTTGTCTCGGACGCACCGAGCAAGGAAGCATGGCTTCGTCTCAGTTATCTCAACTTTCATCACCTCTTTGATGCAGTTGTCACATTCGATGATACCGGTGTGCGGAAGCCAAATCCGGAGCCATTCCGAAAAGTATTAGAGATGCTGCAGATAGAACCGGGTGAAGCTCTCATGGTGGGAGATTGGGCGGAACGCGATGTACTTGGTGCGGCACAAGTTGGGATGAAAACAGTTTTTGCACGGTACGGCAACACTTTCGGTACGGAGATATCCCATGCCAATTATGATATTGACGACATCACTCAGCTCATCGATATCGTCAAAGAGGAAAATCGGAAAGTGCGAGTATGAGTAAGATTCTCGGTATCGGTGTGGATGTAGTCGATGTGCAGCGCATGAAAGACGTGCTGGAGAAACAAGGAAAAGTGTTTCTCGATAAAGTGTTTAGCGACATGGAAGTGACCTACTGTAAAACCCGTAAGAAACCATACATTCATTTCGGTGCGCGGTTTGCCGCCAAGGAAGCAGTGGCAAAAGCCATGCGCACTGGCTGGAGCGGGGCGTTTCACTGGAGAGATATCGAAGTCGTCAACGATCAATCCGGAGCGCCGCACATTTTGTTATCCCGCGATGTTGCCAAGGCTTTGGACCAATGTACAGTGCATCTTTCGCTCTCTCATACCGACAACACGATTGTTGCTTTTGTGGTGCTAGAAAGTAAAAAGTAGAAGGAACAAAAAACCTCTTACATTAGCAGCGCTGAACAAATTTCCCATAACAAATCATTCTAATCATGCCTACGGGAATTTGACTTCTTTTCAAGAAATACAGTCACACAATTAACACAAGGAGGTTGTATGTCATTGTTTAAAGAATTCAAATCATTTGCAATGCGCGGCAATGTCGTCGATATGGCGGTCGGTATTATCATAGGAGCAGCGTTTGGCAAAATTATCAGTTCACTGGTCAATGATATCTTAATGCCTCCGATCGGCGTACTCGTTGGCGGGATGGATTTCAACAGTCTTGGCATTACCATAAAGGAAACCGCCGCAGATCACGCAGCTGTCGTGATTAAATATGGAATGTTTATCAATATCTTCATCGATTTTCTGATTGTTGCATTTGCAATGTTCATGATTATCCAGGCGATGAATCGGTTGGTGAAGAAGCCGGAAGTCGTACCGGCAGGCCCGACAACGAAAGAATGTCCGGAATGCATGATGGTGATCCCTCTTAATGCAAAACGTTGCGGACATTGTACGACCGTTCTAAAATAGTATCGATATCTCTTACCGTACGAGGAGTGTTATGAAAACCATTATATCGTTGTTGTTATTGATCGTTGCGAGCGCCGCCCTGGCGCAGGAATCCCAACCCGTGGTACCCGCATTGGCCGACACATCGTGGAAGCATACGATGATCATCAGTGCAAATATTACGCAGATATCGTTCACCGATTGGTCGCAGGGTGGTGAGAATGCGCTTGCATACGCATTATTCCTTGAAGGCAAGTCGGCGTACGCGAAAGATGTAATCGAATGGGTGAATGAGTATAAATTCCATTACGGACAGGCGAAGCTTGGGACACAAAGCATCCGCAAAATGGATGACAAGATCGATCTGGAAAGTGTCCTGGCGTATAAAATAGGAACATACATTAACCCGTTTGCATCCGCCTCCTTGAATACGCAATTTGCAGAAGGAGTCATATACGATGCAACAGGACACGCCACGCCGGTCTCTAACTTTTTTGATCCGGCGTATCTTATGCAAACCGTGGGTTTCGGATATCAGCCCGGTCCGGATGTTAAGACACGATTGGGTGCTGCTGTGCGTGAAACAATCGCAAAGACTTTTGCCAGTAAATATTCTGATGATTTGACAACGACTTCCGAGGTAGAAAAATTGAGAATTGAATTTGGCGTGGAATCGGTTACAGAAGTCGGATGGACAGTGATGGAAAATGTTGTTCTCAATGCCAAATTAGAAATCTTTGTGCCAGTGATGCATTTTGATCGAACGTCTGTTCGGAGCGACAATACGCTTTCGGCAAAAGTGAATAAATTTCTTTCCATGAACCTGAGTGTCTGTCTTATCAACGATCCCCAAGTGCAGGCGAGGACACAAATGAAACAAACTCTTGCGTTAGGATTCAGCTACATGCTGATGTAAAGAGAGAATCATTGTCTGAAAGAAAGCCCGGGGGTTCGCTGAACGTTCGGGCTTTATTTATGGAATGAGAGGACATATCCCCACATACAAAAAAGGATTGGTATGAATCAAAAAGAAGTTGTGCTCGGTGTTGATATCGGAGGCACCAACACGAAATTTGGCTATGTCGATAAAAGCGGAAATCTTCTTGCTGAAGGAGAGATGCCGACAGAAGCGCATCGACCAGCTGAAGAATTCTTTGAACGGCTTCACAACCAAGCTGAAATTCTCTTTGAATCAAAGAAAGAAAATTTAAAACTTGTGGGTATTGGACTGGGCGCTCCGAATGCCAACTACTACAAAGGCACCATTGAACAACCACCGAATTTGAGTTGGAAATTTGTTGATGTTGTTGCGTTGTTGCATCGCTGGTATTCAATTCCTATTGCCTTGACAAATGATGCGAATGCTGCTGCACTGGGAGAGATGTTGTTTGGTGCAGCGAAAGGAATGAAAGATTTTATTGTCATTACGCTGGGGACAGGCCTTGGGAGCGGCATTGTGGCAAATGGAGAATTAATCTACGGCCACGATGGTTTTGCAGGGGAGATTGGCCACACCATTGTCGATCCGAACGGACGTCAGTGCGGCTGCGGACGACGTGGGTGCCTAGAGACTTACGCATCAGCAAGCGGAATTCGGAGAACGGTTGAGGAACTTCTCAAAATGCCTGATTCTCCAAGTGAACTTTGTGAAATCAGTCTCGAGCAAATTACATCAAAACGCATTTTTGAAGCAGCTCAGCGCGGAGATAAACTTGCGTTGGAAGCATTTGAATTGACAGGACGATATCTGGGCATGAAACTTGCAGATTCTGTCGCTCACACAAGTCCGGAAGCTATTATTCTTTTTGGCGGATTAGCAGCGGCAGGAGATTTTATATTTTCCCCAACAAAGAAGTATATGGAAAAATATCTTCTCGATATTTTTAAGAACAAAGTACGGCTATTGCCGTCGGGTTTGCCCAAGGGGAATTCTGCAATTCTTGGGGCAGCTGCACTCATGTGGAAGCAGCTTCTTAAGATATAATGAATAGCTCGTTGTTGAAAAAATGAGAGTCGATATCAGCAAATTCTCTTTTCATTGGTTGTGAAGAAGTATGATGAAATTATTCTTTCATGTTTTTATCAAGCAGAGCCGCAGTGTTTTGAGGAGTCCAGAGTTCAAAGAAGAGAAATACAATGACCGGCAGATATTCAATTATCAAAACCATAGGTTCCTGTTTCCAAACACCGAACAGCTTATAATTGAGAATGGTAAGACTGGTCAGACTCGCTGTTGCAACATAGAGAATACCGGACCATCGATGCATGATTGGCAGGAAGATCATGAGCCAAGCAATATACCAAGGATGCACGACGGGTGAGAAAAGAAGGAGCAACAGAATAGAAAGATACAATTTATCGAAGAGTGGCTTTTTGCTTACGGAGAGGAGTAAAAGAAAAAGCCCAAAAAGAAGAGCACAGATGAGCCTCGTTTTTTGATTATCTGAGAAATAGAGATTAAGAGATTCAAAGACGATACCATTAAATGTCCAATGTTTTACAAATGTGAACAAGGCTTCTAATGGATTGGAATTCAACAGATACGGAATAAACTGAAATGATATGGTGAGTACTGGAATAACCAGGAGAAGTATTCTTTTTTTCCATAGAGATTCGTGAATGATCAATATCGGCAGCAATACTAATCCAACAGGTTTTATCGACATGGAAAGGCCTAGTAAAAACGAAGTAAGTGTAGTCTTTCTCTGAAGATATGCTAAGATGCCAAAGATGAGAAATGGAAAACCTAATCCATCTAGATGGCTGTCGATTGCAAATTGAAAAAGTGATAAAGGACAGAGCGCATAAAGAAGAACAAACTTGGATTGTATGTGAAGTCGACTTGTGAGTAAGATTAATCCAATAATGGTTGCGATTTCAGAGAACAGCAATATCAACTTATATCCCCAGATTGCTTCGCCGCTCATTTGGTAGCAAAGAGAAAATATCCATTCACTGAACGGAAAATACAAAGTTTTGATATCAGGGTGGTTCACGGATGCCGGAAGCAGAACCGAATGCAAATGATTCAACGAATCAGAATTAGGCGCGTACGAGTACGGATTAAATCCGGATGTCTGTACTTTTCCATCCCACATGTAACGGTACACATCATCCGAGCCGATAGGAAAGACGGTGAGAAAGCTTAACCGGATTAAAAGAGCGAGCCCAAGACAGTAGAATATATAATTCTTTGGAGGTTCAGTTCGAAAAATCAACCAACACATCCAGCAAAAAACGAGTGATGTTCCAATGAATGCAAATGTGTATGTGATAACCGGCTGGAGAAAAGAGGAATGGACGAACAGGAACCCGAACGTCAAAAGAGTTATGCTGATTGAAAGTTTAAAAAGCGATATTTTGTTCACGAGATTATACGATATTATTATTTGAGTGTATAGTAGCAATCAATCAAAAGAAATGCAAAACTGTTCTACGCAGAATAAAACACCGAACATTCATGAACTCGCATTTCATGTGCATTCCGTAAATTCATGAACAATGCAACATTCTCGGAGAGTTATGAAACACTTTCTTATCTTTACCTGTATGGCAGGTATGCTTATTTTTCAAAGTACATTTTCTGCGAACGCTGAAAATAAGATGAAAATCAAGATTCGAGAACATTGGAAATTTAAACAGGAAAATACCGGACAATGGTACCCAGCGGAAGTGCCGGGTTGTGTTCATACTGATCTGATGAGGAATAATTTGATACCAGATCCATTTGTTGGCACCGATTGTTACAGGATGGCTGCAACTGCCGCGTGAAGCATCGACTGCATTTGTAGTGGGATTGATACGGCGGGACTTTGGAGCCGCAGGATTATATGTCTTAGCATTGTCACCGTATCAAGTTGTTGTTGCTCTCGCGACAATTACGCTCTTTGTTCCGTGTATCGCTTCATTGATGGTGATGCTGAAAGAACGCGGAATTAAGGAGGCACTCATTATCTGGTTCACAACATAGATTGGGGTGTTCGTCATCGGCGGATTTGTCTCTCAAATACTTATTTAGAAAAACTTCAAATACCAATGAGCAATAACCAAACAAATATCAAAAATCAAAATGATAAATTTAAAACTTATTTGTGATTTGATATTTGAAATTTAAAACCATGCCGGGTACACTTAAACAACAGCTAGAACTTGAAGTACGGATTTGTCCGCAATGCCGATGCAAAATCACCAGTCCGTTCATCACACGCTGCCCGTGATGTCTCACGATGGTTCCCACACAAGAACTTGGGTGCACTTCATGTGTTCATAGAACAAGTTGTCCCGTTATTCCATCTTCAACGGCAAAATCGCTATAGTGACCGTTTCCTCCCAAGTCTCTTATCCAGACAATAATTCTAACAATATTCAATGATATTTGCTTTCTCACAAATATTCAGTATCATTTTACAAATCCACTAAGTATCTATCGTTTCATAAATAAACGGAGTCACTATGGACGACCAACAACCATTACCATCAGCTCCATCGCTGGGAAAAGCAATGAGTGATGTATTTGCTTCACCATCAGAAGTTTTTCAGAGTTTGAAGAATACTGCTCCTTCGCCAATATTATGGGTCATGCCGCTCATTGCCACACTTCTCATCGTCATTATTACATCCATTATGCTCTTCACGAATGAATCGCTGAAGGCAGAGATGAAAGATATCCAAAGCAAGGCTATTCAAAAAATGGTTGATGAAAAGAAGCTTACGCAAGAAGACGCTGATAAGGCAGAAGCCCGAGTTGAATCCATGGGCGGAATGATGATTGTCATTGGTATTATTGCCGGAGCAATTTTTATGGTTGCTTTCTATTTCGGTGGTGCCCTTTTCTTGTGGTTAGCCAATAAGACTATTCTTAAATCGGCTGTCGGTTATGGAAAACATCTTGAGTTGTATGGTATTGCTTCTTGGATTGGAGTACTCGGCGGTGTCATTACAGTGTTGATGATGGTAGGACTCGGTTCTATGGCAGCAACGCCCAGCGGTGCGCTCGCACTTCTGGGCAGTTTTGATCCCACGAATAAACTCCATATGCTGCTCGCATCGCTTAATATCTTTTCTATTTGGCAGACAGCAGTCATAGGTATAGGGTTGAGTAAACTTTCAGATAAGCAAACTGGTGCAGGTATGGGAGTCGCGTTTGCGCTGTGGATTGTCTGGGTTGCACTATCGATACTCCTCGGCATTGCCCGATAATCCGAAAGAAAATTACACAGAAAGCCTTCCTCTCAGAACACAGTGGGAAGGCTTTTCTCTTATTCTTTGTTCTCTCGTATCAGTTGTCGCAATTCCACAAGTTGCTGTTCCACGCGGTCCATCTGCTCATTGTGATGGTGCCAGACTTCACTGCGCCGTACCGATTGACGTTCTGCCATCTGTCCGGCTCGGACAATTTTATCCATAAAGAATCCAAAGAGCCACACGCCAAGAAAACCTATCGGTATGATAACGACCAACAGTTCTCGCAAGCGCGGGATGCCGAAGAAGATCATAAGCTTATCACTCGCCGTGATGATCAGAAGCGTGAAGTTGAGAATGACGAGAAATGATTGGCCGAGATCGAATCGATATTTTTGTGAAAAGAAAATTTCGCGCCAGCGTGCTAAACGCATACGTAACCGAGAGGATTCTTGTTCGGGTTGGTGTTTCATAATTGATGCTCCTGAAGTCGATGGATGAAAAAAAGAAACGGCGCACAAGGCGCCGAAGTCATTCAACTTGGTGATACACTATTCACTCAGTTTTTCGTAATGGGAAGATAGATACTGATGGTCGTTCCCTTCCCCATCACGCTGTCGATCTCTATCTTTCCGCTGTGGTCATCGATTACCTTCTTGACAATGGCCATACCAAGTCCCGTGCCATGTTTTTTACCATAAGACATAAACGGCTCAAAGATACGGTTCTTTACTTCTTCCGGCATACCGGTGCCTGTGTCCGTAAAATCGATACGCACATATCCGTTATGCTCGACCGTTGCAACAGTGAGTGAACCGCCTTCAGACATTGCATCGCGCGCGTTGCTGGCAATATTATAGAAAACACGTACCATTTTATCCTGATCCAACCGCACGATGCCTTCAAACTGTGTACTCTTTATCAAAGCAATTTTATTCTTCTCTAAATCTTTTTCGATGAAGCTCAACACGCCGCTCATAACATCAGAAAATTCTAGCTCTTGAAAATTGGAGGCGCTTATACCGCGTGTGAAATCAAGGATTTCCTGCGTCATGTTGACGAATCGATCTACTTGACGAATCATTTCATCTGCAAGCTTATTGGCTTCTTCGTTCCCGGATTTCTTTTTCATTACTTGCGCATAGACGCGGAGTGTGCCCATCGGGTTCTTGATGTCGTGGATGATAACGCTTGCCATACGACCAACCGCAGACAGGCGTTCATTTGCTACCATTTCCTGCGCCATGCGTGCGTTCTCGATTGCAACAGAGGCGTGAGAAGAAAAGGCATCAATAAATGAGATGTCCTCGTTATCAAAAGACCCTTGATTCTTATTTAAAAGTTGAAACACGCCGATGATTTTGCCGTCTTTGTTCTTCATCGGCATGCAAAGCATATTGTGCGTATGGTAGCCGGTGCGTTTGTCGATTTCAGGATTGAACCGCGGATCGGCGTAAGTATCCGGGATGTTGATCGTCTCGCCCGTCTCCGCAACATATCCCGCCAATCCTTTACCAACCGGCAAACGTATCTCGACCATATTTATACCTTGCAAAACTTTTGACCACAACTCTTTCTTAATGTTATCGACAAGGTACAACGTACCACGATCGGCATTGATACTTTTTGCTGCCGAGTCAAGAATTAATCCGAGCAATTTATCGAGGTCGAGTGTAGAGTTAATGATTTTGCTCGCTTCAATGAGTCGTTGAAGTTTGTTGAAACGCATTTCATTGGCCTGACGCTGCTCTTCGAGCCTCTTGACGATATTATCGTCTGCCTTCCGGATGCGTGCGCTCAGTTCGCGGAGAAGATTGAATGCCACTTTGTGACTTGAACGGAGTAATTCTTCAAATTCAATCTTTGTCATCGAGAGAAGAATCGAATCCTCGATGCACGAAGCACGTGCAGAACGTGTAAGACCATCGAGCGATACAAGCTCACCAACAACCTCTCCACGCCCCAAGACATCGAATGTCGTCTCCTCGCCAAAAGTTGTCACGCGGGAGATCCGGATCTTCCCTTCTTCGATAACAAATACTTTGTCGCCCGATGTATTCGCATCAAAGAGCATCGCACCTGCCGAGCGTCGTTCCTCGTTGAATTTGTTGATTACTTGCAATACCTCATCGTGCGACAGCTGATGGAATAAAACGGTAGACTGAAGACTGCGTATGCGTTCATCCTGTGTAGGCATTCAAAGTACCTTCATACTGGGAGATACAATAACCGCGTGAATAATAACAAGAATCGGTCACTTAGTCAAGAAATGGAGCTTTACTTTCAGAACCTCTTTCATCTTTGCTAATGATCGGGCGCGGTGACTGATGAGATTCTTTTCTTCGTCAGTGAGTTCCGCATATGTTTTGGTAAACCCAATAGGGATAAAGATTGGATCATACCCAAATCCATTCGTGCCATAGGGCGTTTCGCCAAGCATTCCGGTACAGATTCCTTCCGTCATTTCTTCCACACCATCACCGACAAGTGCGAGTATTGAACGGAATTGCGCCCTCCGGCGCCGCGGCGCCACTGCGCGCATCTCTGTCAGCAGCTTCTGATTATTCATCTCATCCGTCGCCTCTTCACCGGCATAGCGGGCAGAGAACACTCCGGGTCTGCCGTTGAGATAAAATACTTCCAGACCGGAATCATCTGCCAATGCAAGTAATTTCGTGTGATGATACACCATACGCGCCTTTTGAAATGCATTCGCCTCGAATGTAGTTCCGTCTTCTCTCAATATAAGTTCAGTAGAGACATCGTTAAGTGTGAGCATATCGACATCGAGATCGCCAAGCAGTGTCTGCAACTCTCGTGCTTTGTGAATATTTCGAGTGGCAAGAATGAGCTTGGTCATTGGAGGTTTGAGATGAGGGAATTGGAAAACCAGAATTTTATGATGTGTGATTTAGCTATTTTGTGATTTGAACGTGTATTCAATAGTAAAAATTGGGAATTGATTTATATGTAATCTTCATTCTCTTTCCCTTTTCCTTTTCTCAAATGGTATCACCCCATCAATACTTTGATGGCTTCTTCAATCCGATCGACTCCGATAATCTCGATTTCGCCATTGGGCTTGAATGTTTTCAAATTATACTGAGGAACAATAATGCGTTTGAAACCGAGCTTTGCCGCTTCATACACACGCTTTTCAATTTGTCCGATGGTGCGAATCTCTCCACCTAATCCGATTTCACCCACTGCGACAGATGATGAATCGACAGGAATATCGCGAAGACTTGATGCGATGGAAGCGGCAATTCCTAAATCCACTGCCGGCTCATCGATGCGGATGCCGCCGGCGACATTCACAAACACGTCCTGCTGGCCAAGATTCATTCCGACACGCTTTTCCAATACGGCAAGCAATAATGCCAGGCGTCGATAGTCAAAACCGGTGCTTGTGCGCTGCGGCATTCCATAGTTCGTCGGTGTCACCAGCGCTTGCACTTCAACGAGAATGGGGCGTGAGCCTTCCATGCTCGCAACGACAGTGGAACCGGATGTACCATAATGGCGCTCTGAGAGAAATATCTCTGATGGATTGAGAACCTCCCGCAAACCGGTATCGTGCATTTCAAAAATGCCGATCTCATTCGTTGAACCGAATCGATTTTTCAACGCACGCAGAATTCGATAAGCGTAATGTGCCTCGCCCTCAAATTGCAGAACCGTGTCTACCATATGCTCTATCACCTTTGGACCAGCAATAACACCTTCTTTTGTTACATGCCCAACGAGGAAGATCGGAATGCCGCGCGTCTTGGCAAGACGCAGCAGTAAGGCAGCGGATTCCCGCACCTGACTTACACTCCCCGGTGTGCTTTCAAGTCCAGGACGAAACATGGTCTGAATAGAATCCACGATCACGAGATCGGGAGTGCCGGAATCAATCACATCCAGAATGAGATCAAGATTGGTTTCGGCAAGGAGCAAGATATTTTTTGCCGAGCTTACATTTAGGCGTTCTGCGCGGAGTTTGATCTGCCGAACAGATTCTTCGCCCGTTACATATAACACCGCTTGATCTTTGAGCGCAATCGAAATCTGCATCATCAATGTTGATTTACCGATACCCGGGTCTCCGCCAAGCAGGATGAGCGAACCTGGGACAAGCCCGCCCCCAAGTACGCGATCAAATTCATTCAACGTCGTTTTGATGCGCGGAACATTTTCCTTTTCAATTTGATCGAAGGAAACCGGTTCAATCTTTGAGATAACTCCTGTCTTGCGCGATGCTCTTACCGGTGCCGTAACTTCTTCGACAAATGTATTCCACTCGGAACAGTTCGGGCATTTGCCAATCCACCGCGGTGAAACATATCCGCATGATTGACATACATATTTAGTGAGATTCTTAGACATACACGGATTAAATAACTTTGGCAATATACCAAGGTGTGTTCAGAGATACAAGACAACAAAAAACCCCGTCAGATATATCCAACAGGGTTCACTTGTTAATCCAAATTCTAAACTGTATTACAATTTTGCCCAACGTGCCTTTGACACTTTTACGTTCTTACTCATCGGATAGTTTTTCACAACCTTCTCATAAGCTGCTTTCGCTTTTGCTTTGTTGCCAAGGTTTTCATACGTTCGCGCGATCATGTATTGAGCATCGGCTTTCTTTTCGGAATTTTTGAACTTGAGAGTTTCCTGAAACAATGGCAAAGCTTCTTTATACTTTTTCTGTGCAAAGTAAGTTTCACCCAGCCAGTATGTTGCACGTTTAGCAAGGTCATCGTTTTTACTGCGACCAATCGCTTCAAAGCTCTTCGCAGCACTATCATACTTACGTGCTTTAAATGCTTTTATTGCATTATCATACGTTGATTGGGACGCTGGAAGAGTCTCCTCTTCTACTGGCGGTAAAGCAGAAGTCTTGGTCAGGTCATTCGCTTTGTCAGCTTGAAGCTTCTCTGCTGCATATTTTGCATCGACTTCGGTCATGCGTGCATTGATGCTTCTATTTTCTTGTTCAAGCTTTACAATGTTTTGTTTCAGACCTGTGTTCTCAGTGCGGAGATCTTCAATTTGCTTTTCATATTGTGCTAATTGAGCCGGTGATACAGCAGGAACCGGAGGTGGCGCTTCAGCCGGTTCGGTATTAGGTCCAATGAAGCTCGTTAATGCTTGGTCCGACTGATTCTCCTCCTTCGGTTTTTGTTGTTCACCTGTCGCTGCCGGCTTTACTCCTTGTGCTTGAGACCCTTCCTTCGTAGCTTCTTCGCTTTCACCGCAGCCAATTAGCAAAAATGTGAACAGGACGAGAATGATAAACCAAGAATGTCTTTGTACAGAACTACTACCAATCAAGTTATTGAGACCCATAAAGCCTCCAAACAATAGCGAATGAATAGTGGATTTCTCACAGCTTGTGCTAATTTATCAATACACTCGTTGAAAGTCAAGTGGTTTTCCCGAAATCATACACGAATTTTGTTCTCACCAACCTCAGAGATTCTTTCACTTCACACACTCCATCATTCGGGCAACGATCTGTTGTACAATGATATCCGGTACACCGTCGGAAAACTGCGATTGAAGCCGCATATCGCACATTTCATTCACATAATCTACTGCAACACATCTTCCATCGGTAGTGAAAGCTAATTCTGTTGAAAAGAAATCAAGTTGACAAATGGTGTGAATACGCTCTGTGATTGTTCGGAGTTGTCCAAGACCTAACCGTCGTTCTTCTTCTTCTTCTGGCATCGGAGAATAGATGTGAGTAATGTCATTCCACCAAGAAGGGATGATGTCACCAAAAGCGTAGAATACGCGAAACCATGCCCGATGCCCAGCAAGGATGGTCGGCGTAATCGTCTCCTGCAATAGATATTTATCGTTCTTATGGGATTGGCGCGCATCAATGACTTCTTTCAAGGTTTCGGCTCCGATCACCACACCGATACCACCCCCGGTTGTATTTGCTGGCTTGATGATAAATGGTCGACTGAGCTTTGCCAACTCGCTCAACGAAAGTTCAACCTCATTTTTATGGTTGTACGGGGAGATAATGATGGTATAAGGAACCTCAATGTTGTGCGTAAGAAATTCGAGATGCATTGTCGCTTTATCGGCAGCAATGATTCGGAGATCATACGGATTGATGGGATGCGGTGCATATCTTTCATTAGAACGAAATTGTCTTAGTACATACCACGCCAAAGGTTGAAACATTTCGTCTTCATCGGAGGCACGGTCGAGAAAGTATCGGAAGTGGATTTTTCCTTTTCTCAACAGATTGAAAATTTCTTCTACTTTTTCATTGCGAATTTCTAATACTGTAATATCATTTCGGCAGGCAACTTCGTGCACATGATCAATAAACCCATGGTCATATTCCCAGTTCCAAGCAATGGCGAGATCGTATGTCTGGGCCGTTTCCATCTACCAGTAAAAGTACATGCTTTCCGGTTACGAAACAAGCACTACAATACTTGTAAGTGGCGTGCTGTTTCAATATATTTATATGTGATGAATAACATCCTGAAGTCATTTTCATTCCTCACCCCCATCGTGGGGATTTTTTTTCTATCCGGTTGTGGTAGTTCACAGCAATCATCTCAGCCAACACGTTCTGAACGCACGAACACACTGCAAAACGACAAAATCCAAGAGATGCGGCATGATCACGCACTCCAGCATTTTATCGAAGGCACAGCACTGGATGCAAAGGGTTCATATGCCGAAGCAATTCTTGAATATCAAGAAGCGCTTCAAGCAGAACCGAATGCCGCAATTTTCTTTGCTATTTCTAGAGATTATTTGCTGCTGAGCAAATTCAATCGTGCCGCCGAAACAGCAGGTGAAGCTGTTCGGATGGAGCCACAGAACATCTCCTACCGCGAAAATCTTGGAACTATCTATTTTCAAGCATCACGAGCAGATTTAGCTATCCGCGAGTACGAAGAGATCATAAAGATCGATTCAAATTATACTGCCGGTTGGTTCGCACTGGCACGTCTCTACCAACCGCTGCAACCTCAGAAAGCAGTTGAGATTTACGAGAAGATGCTGAGCCGAGATGACGGACAATTGGAAGTTCTTTTTCAATGTGCACAGCTTTATTCCTCACTCGGACGTTATGATGAAGCCGCTACAAAATATAAGCGGATGTTGGAAATTAACCCGGGCAACAAACAACTCAAGAGGCAACTCGCTGAAACTTTTGCAAAAGGCGGCAGGTTGGACCAGGCGCAGACACTGCTTGAGACAATGGTTGCTGCAGACTCTTCCGATGCGGAGGTACTTGCAACACTCGCCGATGTTTATCTAAACCAGAAGCAATTCCAAAAAGCTATCGATCTCTATGAAAAGCTCTTGAATCAAGGCATAAAGAATACAGAAATTAAATTACGGATCGGTATCGGGTTCTTTGGATTGGCAGAGCATGACTCTACGTTGATTCCAAGAACGAATACTCTTTTTGAAAACTTGCAGAAAGAAGTTCCTGCTGATTGGCGGCCGTATTGGTATCTCGGAGCCATCGCTGCTAACCAGCATAAGGACTCGCTTGCCGGAAGCTACTTAGAGCAAGTCACAAAGCTGGAAGAACATCATGGCGATGCGTGGTGGTTTTTTGGTTCCTCTTTATTTGAACAAGAAAAGTATGACAAGCTACTTGAAACTATGGAACAAGCACAAAAGGTGCTTCCGAACGATTTCCGTTTCTACTTATTGCAGGGACTTGCACTCACACGAATGGAGAAACAGGAAGAAGCTGTGAAACCATTAGAGAAAGCGTACGAGCTGAATCCAAAAGACCTCAATACCCTCAGCACACTCGCCTTAGCATTGGATGGATTACAGCGTTACCCACGAAGCGATAGTTTATACGAAGAAGGATTGAAGCAGGATCCAAAGTCCGCTCTCCTTCTCAACAACTATGGATACAGTCTTGCCGAACGAGGGCTTCAACTGCAGCGCGCATTGGAAATGGCAAAACAAGCTATCACCGTAGAACCGGATAACGCCGCGTACCTTGATACGTACGGTTGGATACTTTTCAAATTGCAGAATTATGAAGATGCTGCGATGTACATTGAAAAGTCCATTGCATTCGGAAAGGCCAGTTCAGTTGTTCACGAGCACCTCGGCGATGTCTATGAGAAGTTGGGGCAAAAGGAGAAGGCACTCGAGTTGTGGAAAAAAGCATTCGAGATGGATTCCAAGAACAAAGATGCAAAAGAAAAAATCATGCGCGGAGCGAAGTGATGGTACAGCGTTTTTCTTTCGTATTGGTTTTTTTCTTTCTCTCGTTCATCGGATGCCGAACAACGAGCACGTTGAATCTGGGCAATCGATCCATCACTTCAGCGGAAGTTCAGGAAATCGCTCGTACACATCACGCACGTGTTCAATCCATACAAGGCGATGGACAGATTTCTGTTGAAACACCGGAGATTGCTCAAAGCGGTGCATTCATCTTAACACTTCGAAAACCTGACTCCGTTCTTATCAATCTTCAAGGACCGTTTGGCATCAAAGTTGGATCAGCGCTTGTGACCCGTACCGGATTTTCTTTTTATAATAGTCTAGAGAATAAACTCATCACTGGTTCTGCAAGCATAGAAAACTTGAATCGCATCCTTCACGTCCAACTAAGTTTTGATGATCTGCTGAACATCTTTGCCGGCGGGGGGTTTCTCGATGATGACCTCCGCTCACCCGATGAAACACGCATCGAAGATGACCAGTTTGTTTTCATCTATACTTCCCACAATTCCAGCCGACGGTATTGGATCGAACCAACATCCTTGTACATTCAAAGAATCCAGTTTTTGGATCGAAGCGGGAAGCTTACACTTGAGCAAGCCTTCAACGACTTTGAGAATGTCGATGGAATTGCGATGCCGTACGACATTCGTATCACACAACCAAAAACGCAGCAAATGCTGACTCTTAAGTATTCCAACATCATGGTGAACGTCGAACAACTTCAATTCACCTTTACGATTCCACAGAACGCAGAACGAATTCGCTGGTAATGTGCCCTTTGTCTCGCATCTTTCTCTTCATCCTGTTTCTACTCTTCGCATTTCCTGCTACTGCCCAAAGGACGGAACGGGAGATTAAACAGAAGGAAAAAGAACTGCAAAAACTTCGTAGCGACATTCAAGCGTACGAAAAAAAAATAAGAGAAAGCGACAAGAAGGAAAAAGTCACGCTTGAACGCCTCGATAATCTCGAACGGCAGTCCATTCTTATTCGCCGATTGATTCAAAAACTTCGAGAAGAAGAACTTGGAATGACAGCGGAAATCGACACCGCAAAAACAACAATTGCCGGTTTGGAAGGACAACTTCAGTTTCTGAAATCACATTATGCTAACTACGTCTGTTCGGTGTACAAACATGGCCGTGTGTACGATCTCGAATTACTTTTCTCCTCTCAATCGATCAACCAGCTTTCTATCCGTATTCAATATTTGAAGAGATTTTCCGAGCAACGCGCCAAAGACCTCAAAGAAATCGACGAAAACAAAGTAATACTGGAACAGAAGAATGAACAATTGCAAGGAAAGCTGCAAAGCGAACGACAACTTTTGATCGAGAAGACGCGTGAAGAGGAAAACCTCAAGCGAACATTTTCCCGGCGGCAGACGGTGCTCAAGAAAATTCGGAAGAATAAAAAAACATATCAGAAAGAACTTAACCGCAAGATGGGAGCATTTCAGCAAATTGAAAAACTCATTGCAGATCTGATTGAGAAAGAACAAATTCGGAAAGAACGTGAGGAAACCGAACGTCGTGAACGTGAGTTAGCAGAAGTGCGGGAACGCGAACAAGTAAAAAGTATTCCATCGCCCACACTAAAACCGGTTGAACTAAAGACTTCTTTTGCCTTTGCACAGCAAAGAGGAAAGCTCCGATGGCCAGTTACACATGGATCGGTGCAATCACGCTTTGGCAATCAGATCCATCCTGTTCTGAAAACCGTCACGCAGAACACCGGCATCGACATAGCCACACCGGTTGGTTCCGATGTCCTTGCTGTTGCAGACGGAGAAGTAGCCGTGCTGTCCTTCATTCCCGGTTTTGGTAATGTACTTATCTTAAATCACTACAACGGTTACCGTACAGTATATGCACATCTCTCGGATGTTTCAGTCACAGAATCACAACACATCACAGAAGGAACGGTCATCGCAAAAAGCGGCGACACTGTAGCAGGTGCCATTCTCCACTTTGAAATTTGGAAAGAACGGGAAAAACAAAATCCCGAATGGTGGCTGGCGAAACGTCGGTAAATCTCAGCATTCACCAGCCGTTATCATGTCGCTCCAATCATCAAATTAAACCTCTATCCATGTATCCAAAGCATCAATACTTCACAAATTTCTACATTTCCCAAAGTATACTCATGGTTTGCATCAAATTTTCTCTTTTTTTACAAAGTTGTATTAAGTAATAATGATAAGCGCGAGGCTGCAAATCGCGGTACTAATATCGTGACTATAATGTCAAAGAGTAATTGTTGTTTTGCCCCCATCTTTTCCGTACATTAAGATCAGGTGTAAGAATTCGGGATGTGGCTCAGCCCGGTTAGAGCGCCTGCCTTGGGCGCAGGAGGCCGGAGGTTCGAATCCTCTCATCCCGACATGTTCTTACATATTCTATTGTATTTTTACAACAATATAGTTGTATTGTGCTTTCGGATTCATCTTTAAGGCAGCATCCTTCAGACATCTTCGTCAATGCCGCCTTCTTGTTCTTTTGAGTGACTTAGTTTATTGACAATATCTTGGAAATTATCTACCATGAATCGACGAAGTGTGTTTTTACTAGTAGAAAAAATAAGCTCCTCAAAAGGAGAGAGCAATGGCTAAAGGGCCAGAAAATCCAAGAAGCGCTGAGCAGTTAAAAGAAGTCGCGATATTCCTGAAACAAGCTGATAAACTTGTACGGGAAGGGAACCATGCTGCTGCATTGGAAGAGATTGCCAAAGCACGCGCACGGGATCCAAGGAATCTGTACGCTTTGGCCTATGAAGAACGAGTCCGTTCTCTTGTCACGGCTCAGAAAGATAAGAAACCGGAGACGGGTTACGCTTCTCAGCAACCTACAGCACCTCAACCTCTTCCGGCTGCCTTAGAACACATCTCGAACCTCGCTATTGTAGAAGCGCAACGTTCTGTTGCCGTTGCAGTAAAGCAAGAACAAGAAGTAATACTTCGCAAAAAGGAGGAAGAAGACCGCCGGAAGAATGAAGAGCTTCGACGACAAGCCATCGAATCTAAGATTACCACCTTCCTCACACGCTCAAAGGATTATTTAGAAAAAGGAGACTTCGACCGCGCGCTGGATGAAATTGCGCGTGCATACCTGCTTGATCCTGCCAATGAAAAAATTCATGCGGCAGAAAACAACATACGGAAGAGGCAAGAAGAGACTCGATTACGTGATGAACAAGATCGACTTCAGAAACAGCAGGATGACGAACGCAAGCGCCAAGAGCTTCTGAGAGCTCAAGTGGCGCGCATGCAAAAAGAGAAGGAAGAAAAGCGACGCAAAGAAGAAGAAGCCCGCAGACAGGCACAACAACAGAAGATTACCCAATATCTTGACCGTGCACAAGATTTCCTCAATAACGGACATCTTGATGATGCATTAAGTGAATTAGCATTTGTCGTTGTGATAGATCCACTGAACGAAGAAGTCCTGGCATTAGAGCGAAAAATTCGTGATGCCCAAGAACAGGAACAAGCCGAACAATTTGAGCAATACCGTCGACGGGAAGAAGAGCAGCGAAAAAAGCGAGAAGCAATCTTTGGCGCAATTCAAAAACACATCGAAAATGCCGAACGACTCGCCGGTCAACAAAAGTGGTCGGAAGCATTGCGAGTTATTACACGGGCATATGTATTGGATCCTGTGAATGATGCATTGCAGGCTTGCGAGAAACGTATCCAGGCAGCACAAGAAGAAGCATTGGATATTGCTGGAGAGCAACGCCGTGTTCAAGAAGAAACCGTACGCCGCCGACAAGAAGAAGAACTTCGCCAGCTTGAACAAGCAGAGCGTGAACGTGCCGTACTCGGCGAGAGTGCTGAAACCGAAGCGAAGCGACGTGCGGACAAGGAGAAGGTTTTTCTCTACCTGACCAAGGCCCGCGGATACCTGACCGATGGAAGATACGAAGATGCTCTCGGTGAAGTCGCGCTTGCGTTTATCGTCAATCCGTTTGATGAAGATGTAAAGCAGATGGAGCAGGAAGTTATTGCGGCACAGGACCAGAAAAAAGCACAAGAAGCAGCTTCAGCGAAAGAAGATTTAGCAGCTATTCCTGCTGACGAGACCGCTGAACAAATTTCCAATTACATCGCGGAAGCATCCCGATATGCATCCGCGAATGAGTTCAGCAAGGCACTCGACGAGGTTGCAAAAGCATTCATGCTTGATCCTTTAAATGAGTCAATCCAGAAATTCGAATCTCAACTCCAAAAAGAATTTCACGTATACCAAGAAGAACAGCATAAGACACAACAAGAAGAAGCTCGAAAAAACGCCATCATCAAACATCAGACACGGGCAAAGGAATTTCTTGATCGGGAAGCATTTGATGAAGCATTAACAGAAGTTGCAGATGGATATTCCTACGACCCAAACAATGCAGCACTCATAGCTCTCGAGCAGCAGATTCAAGATGCCTATCAACGGTGGCAAGGAAAGCAGGCAGAGGAAGAGAAAAATACTCAAATTGAAGATTTCCTTTTCAAAGCAAAAGAATACCTCGCAAAGGAATTGTTCGAAGAGGCTCTCAAGACCATCACACAAGCGATCGTGTTGGATCCAAAGAGAGAAGCTTTGAAATCAACAAAGAGTGAGATCGAAAAGGCACAAGAAGCATTCAAGAAACGGAAACAATCAGAAGAAAACAATAAGGTCGTCCAAAAACATATCTTCCGCGCAAAGGAATGCAGAGTTCTGCGCAGCTACGAAGAAGCCATCGCCGAAATCGATCAGGCGCTCGCACTCGATTCTTCACGGGAAGACTTACTCCAGCTTAAGAATCAATTACGACAGGAATTTGCTGAGTGGCAAACACAGAAAGACCAAAACGCTCAACAGACATCACTCAAACAGCATCTCCGTCAAGCGCGTGAACATCTTACCAACAAAGTATACGATGAAGCGCTTATGGAGATTGCCCTTGGATTAACGATCGATCCCAAAAACTCAGATCTCGTAGCACTAGAAGAAGAGGTTATAAAAACTCAGGCAGAAGCAGAGCTTGCCGAGAGTGAACTTGCCGCGAAATCGACCGAATCTGGTTTCAAGAATGAGGAACGAGATCAGTTGATATGGATTCATTTACGGGCGGCAGACGAGCTTCAGAAACAAAATGAATTTGCTCAAGCACTCGATGAATTGGCAAAAGCGTATGTCATCGACCCGTTGAACAAGGAAGTCAAAAAAGCAGAACTCCGCGTACGGCAAAATGAGATTCGACATGCACAGCAGACCGGTCAGACACTGAAATTGATTTATCCAAACGAAAAATCAATGGGCGGAAGCTGATAACAGCACATACGACGAGACGACAACATGGAACCACAAGATATACTGACCACTCAACAATTTGTTGTCGATCGCTTGCACGATATTCAGCGGAAAGCGGAAACTAGTAAGTTCACTGATGCTCTATCGATCATAAAAGAAGTAAAGACGGCGGATTCAAAGAACATATACCTTATCGCCATTGAAAAACAGATTGCAAAATTATGTGATAGTTCTTTGCCGCAGGAAAGCCGTTCTGGGATTGTAAGATCACTTCCCTCCATGATCGATCGCGCTATCGGCGATATCCAACGCCGTGCTTCAGTTCCTAAAGTAGATGACTCACAAAAGGAACAAAAGGAAGCCGCCCTCGAAAAACTAAAAAGCCAGTATTTTCAACGTGCAGATGATTATGTTGAGAAACAAGAATATCAACGTGCACTTGAGGAAATTAGACGTATTTATATCATCGAACCGGGAAGCGTTGTTGCAAAGGAATATGAGCAAAAGATTGAACAACTCGCCGCTCTGCATGCTCGCAACGAATTACAAGCAGCAACTTCAGCAGAAATAAAAGAAACTAAAGCAGATGTAAAAGAACCGAAAGTAGAAGTCAAGAAGCCAAAAAAGGCAGATCCAGTCATTGAGCCTCCAAAAGAAAAGGTTGTACAACAAACTGAAGAAGAACCAAAGAAATCAAAGTTACCATTTATAATAGCTGCGGCAGCAGTAGTGATTCTCGCTATCGGAGCATGGTTTATTTTTGGAAGAGGATCTGGCAGTACTCAAACAAGTCAAGCACAACAATCTTCAACTGCACAGGAGAGTGTCCCTCCCGCACCAACTTCAGCCGCAACTTCTACTCCTCAATCCGAAAAGGGATCTGCTCCTATTGCAGAAACATCGAAACAACCGGTAAAAATTGAAAAGAAACAACCGGAAGTGAAACCTGTTCCTCAGGTACAAAAACCTGTTCAACCTACTGCAACACCTTCAGCTACAACTCCAGCAACAACGCAACCAACGAATACGAAGTCACAAGCGGGGCAACCTCCTTCCGCTACCCCAACACAACAACCTGCTCAACAACCCAATACGACAGAAAGTGCTCCGGCACCTATGCCGTTTGTCGTGATCGAAAATCCACCTGAGATTATTCGCCGTGAGCCCGCAAAGTATCCGGAAATTGCTATCAAGATGGGGATTCAGGGAAGGGTTACAGTTGAAGTCACTGTCGATGTTCAAGGGAAACCGATTCAGACGAAGGTTGTGAAAAGTTCAAGCGATGTTTTTAATGATGCAGCTGTTGAAGCTGTTATGAAGTATACGTTTAAACCTGCAATGCAATCTACCGGTCCGGTAACTGCAAAAGTATATATACCTATTGACTTCCGCTTAAAGTGAAAATAAAAAAGCTTCTTCATTATCAAGAAGAAGCCTTCTTATTTAATCTTGTTGTGACTGTATTGATGTTTACTGAATCATTTTCGCCGCGGATTTTGTTCGCTTTATATACTCAGGAGCATGTCTTAAATCTACCTCTTGCCCGTTGTGCCTCCTTTTAAAAAGTGCTGATGGCTTTCTAAAGAACGCCGGTATCTTTTCTTTCCATTCATCGACTTTCATATAGACAACAGGCACAACGATCAATGTTAAAAACAATGAGCTTGTTAAGCCGCCGATGACTGCCCATGCCAATCCGTTTTTCCATTCTGATCCTGCGGCTGTTGACAATGCTATAGGCATCATACCAAAAATCATAGTGAACGTCGTCATCAAGATAGGACGCAGCCGGGACTGAGCGGCTTCCAGCAATGCTTCATAGACGGTTAACCCATGTTCCAACCTTGTTTGATTGGTTCTATCGACAAGCAGGATAGCATTTTTCGTAACAAGGCCGATTAACATGATGATACCGAGAATGGATAAGATGCTCAGTGACTTTCCAGACACAGCAAGCGCTATCATTGCGCCAACCATTGCCAGCGGGATCGCAAACAGCACAACAAATGGATATACATAGGAATCATATAATGCTACCATGATCAAGTAGACGAAGAGAATTCCAGTTAACATAGCAAGGAATAGATTGGTGAAGCTATCGCCGCGCATTTTTTCCATGCCAAGGTACGAAAGTGAAACTCCGGTGGGAAGCTGTACTTTCGCAATCTTCTCTTTGAATTCTTGCATAATGGTTCCTGTAGGTCTGCCCAGTGTTTGACCATTCACATAGATCACGCCAATACGATCTCTTCGTTCAAGTTTCGTCGGCCCGGAAGACATGAACACATTGGCAAACTGTTTCAGTTCAACCTGCTGACCGCGGTTATTCATAAAGGTCATGTTTCCGATACTCTCTGTTTGTGAACGATTATATTCATCAAACTGAATGCGAATATCATATTCGTTGGTGCCGTCACGAAATTTCGATTCATCATCGCCTGTTAATGCAACACGCAGCGTTGTTCCGACTTCTGCAACCGATAATCCGAGCTGCGCCATCTTCGCCCGGTCAATCTCTACCTGCATTTCCGGTTTGCCTGCTTCTGAAGAAAGACGTATGTCTGTTGTTCCTGGAACAAAGGCAAGGACTTTTTTCACTTGATCCGCCCCTTGCATAATAAGTTTGTTGTCTGTTCCGCTGACTCCGATTTGGATTGCAGATTGATCCGCAGATCCAAACATACCGATGGGATTCACATATACCTTTGCTCCCGGAATCTCACGTACTTTAGCTTTTATTTCTTCCCCGACCTCTGAAGTGGTTTTTTTGCGCTTTTCTTTTGGAACGAGCGCCACATTGAATTGTGTCAGATTATTGCTTGACAGGGTAAGAGCTCCACCTTCCTGTGCACCGACACTTGTGAACACTTTTTTCACTTCAGGCATCCGAGACAATATCTTTTCGATTTGAAGCGCTTTTTGATTGGTCTGTTCTACTGAAGAACCCGGCATCAATTCAACAGATACGCCAAACTCACCGCGATCCGTTTGAGGCATGAATTCGTTCCCAATAAGACCAAACGCCGGAATAAGCATAGACAAGATAAATATGACAGAAGTTGCCAATGCGACTTTTGCTTTGTGAGCGAGCGACCATTTGAGCATCTTCTGATAAAATTCCGAAAATCTGTGATAGAATCGCTCGAATGCCAAGGCAAATCTTCCTAACAATGTTCGATCTGTCAACCGTTCTAACTTCGCAAATCGCGAAGCAAGTGTCGGTGTAACAGTAAATGATACAAAGAGACTCGTTAATGTTGCAGCAACAACGACTAGTGCGTATTGCCGCATAATTTGTCCGACAACACCGGAAACTAACGACAACGGCAGGAAGACCACGACGTCCACCATTGTAATGGAAAGCGCTGCTAATCCGATTTCATTTCTGCCGCGTACTGCCGCAGTCCGTGATTCTTCGCCTTTTTCAATATGATGATAAATATTTTCGAGAACGACAATGGAATCATCGACCAGAATACCTATGATCAGAGACAAACCCAGCAACGTCATTATATTCAGGGAAAAATCCATCGCATACATAAAGATAAATGTCGATATCAACGACGATGGAATTGCGATGAGCACGATAAGAGAATTCCGGATGCTGTGCAAAAAGAGCAGCATCACGATAGCCACCATCATAATCGCAAGCAACAAATCTCTTTTCACTGCATTCGCTGCATCGAGTGTAAAAGTAGAACTATCTTGAGCAATATCGAATATTATTCCCTGTTCTTTATACTCATCCTGAATCTTTTTCAATTCTTCCCGCACTAATTTGCTGACGCTCACCGCATTGGCATCTGATTGTTTCACAACCTGAATACCGACAGATGTTAGTCCATTCACACGATTCATTTGCGAGTATTCTTTGATGCCATCCTGTACTTCTGCAATATCCCGCAACCTGATATCGCCTCCTTGCCGCGACCGTCCAACAACAAGATCCCTGAGATCTTCGATGGATTTGAATTTACCCGCAATACGAACAACAAACTGCGCATCTGCATCTTTTATCTTTCCGGTCGGGAAATCCATGTTTGCTGTTCGAACCACTTGAACAACCTGCAGAATAGACATCCCATACGCGCGCACTTTATTGGCATCCATGTTCACTTTTATTTCACGCTCTTCGCCGCCTGTGAGAGATACCTGAGCTACGCCGGTGATCTTGGAAATGCGCGGCTGCACACGATCCTTCAGAAATTGATAAAATTCCCGCGAATCCATTTGGCTAGTGACTCCCATACGCAGGACCGGGATTTCATCAAAAGCGATCTTTGATATAGTAGGCGCTTTTGCGTCTGTCGGAAGTTTGGAAAGAATCGCATTCACTTTGCGCGATGCATCTTGCACAACATTGTCGATGTTTGCATCTTGCTTGAATTCGATAATAACCAGAGACATGCTCTCAAACGACCGGGAACTTACATTATCGATTTTATCAATTCCGGATACAGCATCTTCGATGATTTTGGAAACGTTGTTTTCTACTTCGTACGGAGATGCACCAGGGTACGTTGTCATGACAATAACAACAGGGATGGACATCTTTGGAAGCATCTCATATTTAAGCTGGTAATAACCAAACAATCCCAGTACGGCTATCACCGTGAACACGACCACGACAAGTGTGGGGCGTTTTATAGATAATTCAGTAATCGTCATTGTTCTATTCCTTTATCTCACATTACTTACGAATGATGACCGGAGCGTTGTCACTCAAATTATTCTGGCCGTTGACAACGACCAACTCACCTTCCTGCAGACCGCTCAAGATTTCAATGTTCGTGCCAGACTCTTTTCCTGTCACCACAGAACGAAGTTTCGCTACATTATTATTGACGACGTAGAGCGTCGCATCTTTTACACTTCCGACAATGCATTCACGAGGTATAACAATCAGATTACCAGCCGACTTTGGCGTGAACATG